>Ga0076008_123_pt1 | contig 9330 bp, 9 predicted proteins | sample RifGroB1_FD_68071 | JGI IMG/M metagenome (GOLD analysis project Ga0076008, IMG submission 68071) | Parcubacteria (Nomurabacteria) bacterium GW2011_GWB1_35_20 | reverse complement strand
TTTTCTATGACTGTTTTATACACTCGGCCGGTGGTCATATAATTTATGCGGGTTAAATTTATATCCAGAAATCTTTCATAATTGCCCATATCCTGATCTGTCTCATCCCCATCTTTAAGCACAAAAACTTCCCCGTGTTCCGTTGGGTTCATGGTGCCAGCGTCAATATTGATATAAGGGTCAATTTTTATAGCCGTAAGTTTTAATCCGCGATTTTTTAAAATAAGTCCAAGGGAAGAGGAAGTAATGCCTTTCCCTACTCCGGAAATAACTCCTCCCACCACAAAAATATATTTCGTTTGTTTTTTCATAATGGATTTCACAAATAAAATGAAAAATCCAAAAGATTTTTGAGCCTTCGCCCTCGGAGTCATAAAGACAGGGAACCCACGACTCTTAAAATCTTTTAATTTTTCATTTTATTTATTCAAATATTTCCTAATGGCAAAAAAACTGGAAATCATGCCCAAAAAAACTCCCGACAATAAAATAATTATGGAAATTTGAAATAAATTTGAAATATAATAATCATAAATATTCAGTCCCAGAAAATCAGTCATGTTGCGTCCCAGATAAATGGTGGCTGGCAAGAAAAGTATTAGCGTTATGATAGTGGCAACGATACCGTAAATAGCCCCTTCTACCATAAAAGGCCCGCGTACCCGCATCTTGCTTGCTCCAACCAAACGCATCACGCCTATTTCTTCTTTAGAAATAAAAATAGTCAATCGAATGGTATTGAAAGTAATAATTACAGAAATTATTATTAAAATTAAAGTGATCAAAAAACCCAATCTCTGGGCGCCGGATATTATGTTGTTTAACCGATCTATAACTATTTTATTCTGGTGATAATTTACTTTGTCTACAATGGAGGCGGACCCAAGGACAAGAGCATTGTCCGATTTCATAAAATTTGCAATGCTTTCATACTGAGAAACTTCTTTGGCTTTAACGTTCAGATATCCTCCAAGCGGATTGTCTTTTATCTCGTCTAGGGCTTGAATAGTCGGATAATCATTCTGGTGGCGTTCACGGAAAAGCCGTAATGCTTCGGTGGCACTGATATAAGAGACTTCCGCTACTTCCGGCAAATTTTCTAAAGATTCTTTTAAGGATAATATCTTGCTTTCAGGAGCGCCGACCGTAAAATAAATTGCTACATCCACTTTATCTTTTATTTGAGCCAAGGAAAAATAAAGTACTGCTTGCAATAATATAATAGTAGTGATAACAGAAAGAGTAATAGTAACGACCAGAACGGCGGCCCAAGAAATAATTCCATTCCTGGTAAAATTCACAAATCCCGCTTTTATAATTCTTTTTAGTTCAATCATTATAGTAGATTATACAGGAAAATTCGAAAGATTTAAAGCGTCGTGGGTTCCCTGTCCTTATGACTCCGAGGGCGAAGGCGCCAAAATCTTTTGAATTTTTCTGTCTATATCACATATTTACCTTCTTTATCATCTCTAATAATTTTACCTTTTTCCATGGTAATCACTCTCTTCTTAATGGAATCAATCACTCCGCGATTATGCGTCGTTAAAATCACGGTCGTGCCCAAATCGTTTATTTTTTTCAAAATTTGGACTATTTCGTATGTGTTGATAGCATCCAAATTCCCTGTCGGCTCATCTGCGATAATGAGTTCAGGTTGATTGATAATAGCGCGCGCGATAGCAAGACGTTGCTGTTCACCTCCGGACATTTGATGTGGAAAATGAAACATTTTATCGCTCAAATCAACAAGTTCCAAAACATGGGGGACGTCGCTTTCTATTTCTTCGTTATTTTTACCGACAGCCTCCATGGCAAAAGCGATATTTTCGTATGCTGTTTTATTGGAAAGCAACTTGAAATCTTGAAAAACTACGCCGATTCTTCTTCTTAATTTAGTTAAGTCTTTGTTTTTTATTTTAAATACATTAATTGATTCAAAAAAAACCGTTCCCTTAGTTGGAATATCGTCTGCTAAAATCATTTTAACTAAAGTGGTTTTGCCTGCGCCAGAATGTCCTACAATAGAGACAAATTCCCCTGCTGTAACAGTTAAAGTCACATCATCTAAGGCAACAGAATCTTTATTGTAAATTTTTGAAACATTGTTAAAATAAATCACTTTTGTATCTTAACATAAATTCTTTTCTGCTTCAATGAATAAATCTATTCCGCCATTTAAAACTGCATTGATATCACTGGTTTCTATATTTGTGCGATGGTCTTTAACCATTTTGTAAGGATGTAATACATAGGAACGAATCTGACTTCCCCATTCTATTTCTGTATTTTTAAGTTTCATGCTTTCTTCCAGGCTTTTTTTATTTTCTTCTGCTATTTTAAAAATTTTGGCTCGAAGAATAGACATAGCTCGTTCTCTATTTTGCTCTTGAAAACGTTCTCCGGTGGCATGAACAGAAATACCAGTCGGAAGATGCACCAGTCTGACAGCTGTTTCTCTTTTGTTCACATTTTGTCCACCAGGTCCACTAGAACGACTATATTCAATTTTTAAATCATTTTCTGGAATATTAAAATCTTTTTCTTCTAATTCTATTTCAAAAGAAACATTCCTATATCCGCCGTGATCATTTTTGTTTTGGTGAATAAAAAAAATCTGCCAATTGAATCTCTCGGCATATTTCATATACATAGCTAAAAGCATTCGTGAAAAATCTTCTGCATCGTTTCCTCCGGCGCCGGAAATAATAGTAACAATGGCACTACCTTCGTCATATTTTGGGGCGCCGGCGAGCTTATTTTTAAGTTCTGAAAGTTTTTTCAATATTGCTTGTGCTTTATTTTTGTCATTCCAAAAATCTACCCTGAAGGTTTGGGTTTCCAGCTTTTTTATTTCCTTTTGAATGTTGTCTATATCCTTTTCCATGAGCCGAGAGTGGGAATCGAACCCACGTTTCTACTTTACGAAAGTAGTGTTTTTCCACTAAACTATATCGGCTGGAGCCGTTAAACAGATTTGCACTGTTGACCTCGCCCTTACCAAGGGCGTGCTCTACTACCTGAGCTATAACGGCAACTTAAATCATCTACTAAAACATCTTAGTTTATTTTGGCTTATTTTGCAAAAATTCTGTCATTTTTGAGACCTGTGGATAACTATTTAATTTTTACTTACCCATATTGTGATATAATATAATATATACATAAATATTTAGTGTTCTACTTATTAAAACTAAAGGGATTTCAATAAAAAATATGAAGAAAAATTTAAATAAAAAGTTCGTGGTTAGTTTTTTGATTCTTGTTTTTGTTACGCAATTTTATTCTATGGTAGAAAATGCATTCGCTGTGACAGACAACGTGGTAGTAACGCTTACTGTTGACTCAGGTATTAGTATTTCGGATGGCGCTGCCATTACTATGGCTCCGAATATTAGTATTACTGCTAATGGATCTATCGGCAGTTCTTCTTGGACAGTAATAACTAACGACGTAGATGGCTACAACTTGGTGGTAGGAGCTTCCACCGATCCAGCTCTGAAGCACAGTAACGCCACTGATTCTTTCGCTAATTATACGGAAGCGGTTGCGGGCACTCCTGAAGCATGGAGCGTAGCTAGTGGAGCTAAAGAATTTGGATATTCAGCTTACGGCACTGATACGGCTACTGGCACTTGGGGAACAGCCGCTTCTTGCGGGGCAGCTGGTGTACCGAGCGGCACTCAATTATATGTGGGATTTGTTGGGGCAGCAACCAAAAATATCGCTACCAAAGCTACTGTTACTCCTTCTGCTGGTATAACAACGACGTTTTGTGTTGCCGCTGAACAAGACACCATTTTTGCTCCATCTGGAACATATACCGCTACTATTACCGGCACTGCCACAGTAATATAAAAAGAATTAAAAAAACCAAATAATGACTTTGTTTTCAAAGAAAATTATATATAGTAGTATCGTTCTTGCGTCTGTTATTGTGGGTGGTCTTTTTTTAATTTTTTTCCTACCAAGATATTCTGAAGCGTACACAAAAACCAAAATTGACGTGGCTGCCCAAAATGATTTTGTGGTAGAACCGGGTAAAACAGAAATATTGCTGAATCTCGGAGAAAGCATGGTAAAAAATATTTCCGTTACCAACCGGGTAGATAGAACTGTCAGATTTAAACTCAGCGCTGAAGATTTTATCGGAACAGATAACCCCAAAGAACCATTAGTGCTTCTCGGTGATACCAATAGTCCTTATTCTCTCAAAGATTTTATTGTTCCTGAAATTAGGGAATTTAGTTTGGAATTCGGAGAAAAAATTACCATTCCGGTTACCGTATCTGTCCCCAGTAATGCCGAGCCCAAGGGATACTACGGCGCATTGATTGTATCAAATGACCCTGAAAAATTAGAAGGTGAAAATTCAAAAGAAACAGAAGGAAAAACACGAATTATTTCTAGAATCGGCTCGCTTTTTTTGCTTAAAATTAAAGGCGAAGGAATAACCGAAGGAAATATTGAAGATTTTAAAATAATCGGGCCAGCTCAAATATTTTACAGTCAAAGACCGACTGGATTTGAAATTGCGTTTAAAAATACTGGAAATGTTCACCTTGTCCCTTATGGAACAATAACTATTAAAAATATATTCGGCCAAGTTATTAATACCTTGCCAGTGGATGCATATTTTGTGCTTCCGGATTCTACCAGATACAGAGAGATAAATTGGAGTGATGGTTTTAGTGTGGGTCGTTATACAGCTAATCTTTCTCTGTACAGAGGTTACAATAACGAGTTTATGGAAGATAAATTAGCCTTTTGGGTTATTCCGTGGAAAATACTGGTTCCCGTGTTCGCAAGCATTATTCTGATTGTTTCATTTTTCTATTACATTTTGACGCGTTTTGAGTTGAGAAAAAAATAATTGTAAAATGAAACCAGTTATCTCTTTTTCAAAAAAGATGAAGGCGAGAATTTTATTGTTCGTTTCGTTTTTTATTTTTTCGCTTGCCCTGTTTTCTCAAACACTTTTTGCCCAAGTTATGCAAAGCACTACCTATAAAATAATGTCCGATAGTATCAATGCCGGTGGAGAAGATGTTTCCTCAAGCACTAATTATCTGCTAGGTGACACTCTGGGAGAAGTGGGTACCGGAGATTCAAATAGTACTAATTATTATCTGCACGCGGGATTCTGGCAAATGCAAGAAAGTTACATCGCTATTACCAGCCCTTCCGACCTGGGCTTAACCTCTATCGGCGGCATCACCGGAGAAGGTACTGAAGGAACAGTGTCCTGGCAGGTAATCACAGACAACTTTGCCGGCTATACTATCAGTATTGAAACAACAACTACGCCGGCTCTTACCTCTGCGCAGGATTCTTTTGCCAACTATACGCCCAGCGGAGCAGACCCTGATTATACTTTTTCTATTGCTTCTTCCGCGTCAGAATTTGGTTTTTCTCCAGAAGGTACTGATACAAATTCGCGTTTTAAAGATAACGGCTCGGCCTGTAATACCGGTTCTGGAGAAGTCAGCGCTAAATGCTGGGATGGACTTTCCACTTCAGCCCAAACTATTGCCGGCAAAACAAGCAGTAATCATCCCTCGGGTAGCGCTGTAAATGTGCGTTTTCGCGCGGAATCTGGTAGCGCTCATATTCAAACTTCCGGTAATTATTCTTCCACAGTTATTGTGACCGCGGTAGTGTTATAATTATTGTGAATTATGAAACTTGTTGAAATCATAGTTTTTGAGAGACATTGCACAGGCTGACGAGCCGAGCATAGCAAATTTTCAGCAGAAAATTATGCGTGTCTATCAAAAACTTATGATGAGAAAGAGTTTCATAATTCACAGTATAATTGCATTATGATAAAACGACTATTTATTATTATTTTTATAATATTTTCATTTTTTGTTTGGCAACAAAATATTAATTTTGCGCACGCAGAATCTGACGGCATTGAAGTTGAACTTAACATCGTGGAGGGATGTAATAGTAATGGGAATTGCGAACAATATGAAACTATTTTGGGCTGTCCTGAAGACTGCGCTCAACGTACGACAAGTAGCGGAAGTAAAATATCTCGTCCTCCGCCTCCAATACCGACAGAGGACATAATTCCCCCTCAAAATCCACTGAAAGTGCAGGTAGTTGTTAATGTTAATGGCATTATTCTTTCTTGGTTAAACCCGCCAGATGAAGATTTTTCATATATTCGCATCATGAGAAATGAGAACCATTTTCATGGCGACCCGTTTTCAGGTAAATTAATTTACGAAGGAAACAAACAATATTTCTTCGATAAAAATGTCGTGGCTGGCACAAAATATTTTTATACCTTATTCAGCAGAGACACTACAGGAAATTTTTCCTCGGGCAGCGCCGTATCTGCTATTACTTTTTCTTTTATAAAAATACCGATCCCTTCTATTCCTACGGGAGATTTTGTAGGCCCTCTGCCTAAATATATGGTGCATCAATATAATCAAAAAGTTAAACCATTCAGCAATACTATGCCAGCCATAGTGAACAATATTGACAATATTACAATTGATACGGAAACAATGATTTATTCCGATGACTATTTGATGGTAACTGGACCAGGGGGAGAAAATTTAGGACAGTATATGTTTTCTTTCAATAGAGACAGTGGGCGATATGAAAGTATCATTCCCCCACTTCAAAACACAGGCGCCTATACCATAACTATTTTCAGATATAAAGATAATAATCCCGAAATATTGGGTAAGGGACTAATATTTGTTTCTATAAGCGTTATCCAAAAAATAGAACAATTAAAAGAAAGTTTTTGTAATACTTTCAACTCTGATATTATCCTATATATTATATATCTTTTACTCCTTTTGGCTCCATTATTGATACTAAAATTTGTAAAATAAACACCTGTGGACAGGGTAGTGAGTTTTGGCATCGAGCTCTGCTCGCAAATAAAGTTGCTATGCCAAAATCTACTACCCTGTGGATAACTAGTGGATATACTGTTTGTTTTCTACTATAATATAAGTACATAAAAATAATTATCGTTTATCCGAGATAGGTATTTTTTGTATCTCGTTTATCCGAGAAAATATTATATAGCTTCGTTAAAATGGAGAATCTAAAAAAAGTCATATCCTTGAAACAAGCATCAAAAATTTCTGGTTATCATCAGGATTATTTGAGTTCGTTAATACGCAGGGAAGAGATAAAAGGAGGGAAAGTTGGAGGCAGTTGGTTTACTACTGAAGAAGAAATCAAAAACTATATTTTTAAGCAAAAAATCCATCACAAAAAATGGGCAATTAGGGATTTTTTGTCCTCAAAAAGAATCAGTAACATTTTCATATATGCGTTTATTTTTGTAGCGCTCTTTTTTATAGGATTGCATTTTTATAATAAGAAAAACAGCAACCCGACTGAAGCGGTAAATACAAAACTTTCTGACTCTAACGAATTTGGAATAATGAATGAAGAATAGAAAAACAATGCAAAACGAAAAAATACAAAAGAATAAAGAAAAAGGAGAAAATAATTATGCTTTTATAGACGGAGCTAATTTGTATAAAGGTGTATCTGACCTTGGTTGGAAATTAGAGAAAAAGAAAAAGCCCCCGATGGAGACAAAACTCCATAAGGGTCTTTTTCGTAAGTATTAGCGAAAGTATAGTAAAAAAAAGAATGAGAAACTTTTTTAAAAAACAAAATTCTTTGGCAAATGCAAAATTTTGTATGCCGAGAAAGAGTTTCGTAAAAAATAAATTGCGAAATTCTTTCTTGGTACGAGTTTTTGCTCAACACGCATATTTGCCTACTGGCAAATTGCTATGCTCGGCTCGTCAGCCTGTGCAATGTTTCTCAAAAACTGCACCTGCGACAAATTTCGCAATTATAATTTTTATAATTTTAATTTTTACACTTCTACCAATCGCAAACGTTTCAGCTGCCATTAATAAGCAAATAAATTATCAAGGAAAACTGACCACCTCGGCAGGGGTAGCCGTGGCTAACGGCACTTATAATATGGAATTTATTTTATATGATGACCCGACTTTGGGCGGGGCGCATATTTTGTGGACAGAAACAAGAACCACTACCGATAAAGTTCAAGTGACTAGCGGACTCTTTAGTGTCCTTTTGGGAGAAGTTACCGCCTTGACTGGAGTTGATTTTAATCAAACACTTTATTTGGGCGTGAACATCGGGGGCACCGGCACCCCAGGCTGGGATGGAGAAATGACTCCCCGCAAAAAACTAGGTGCCGTCCCGGCTGCTGTTGTATCTGAAAATGCCATCAATATGATTGGTGGAGTGGCTGGAGCTGTACCATATCAATCGGCAGCCAGCACCACTTTATTTTCCGCCGCCGGAACTACTGGACAAACACTAATTTCTGGTGGCACTGGTTCCCCTACTTGGTTCGCGCCTACTGCCGGTTCTGTACTTTTTGCCGGCACCAGTGGCATTCTTCAGCAAGACAATGCTAATCTTTTTTGGGATGATTCAACTGATAGACTCGGCATCGGGACGACCGCACCGGGAAGTAAATTAACAGTATTTGGAAATTCGCAGCAAATAGAACTTGTAGCTTCAGATGGAAGTAGTGCCATGACCATGCTTACTGATAGTAGTGGAGACGGTCAACTTAGGATAAAAGATAGCGGAGGGACTACAAAAATTTTCTTGTATGGAGAAGCGGGAGCCGATAGTTATATCAACAATAGCGGCAACGTCGGCATCGGGACGACAAATCCGGGGGCGAAGTTGGAAGTTACCGTTAATTCATCAAGTCTTATAGATTCATTACTGTTGACAAATACAAACGAGACAGCAAATCGTGGCATTGGAACTGCCCTAGAGTTTAAGAGTTCACCAACTGGACAAGATTTAACTCTCAAGACTGGTAAAATTGTCTCTCAATACGATGGAAATAGTTATGAAACCGCACGATTAACTTTACAATCAGTTCTTGCTTCTGGTGTATATGATGATACATTAAGTATAAAGAATAGCCTCGTCGGCATCGGGACGACGGCGCCGAGTAGAAAATTAACTGTTGTGAATAATTCAGTTAGTTCGGCCGTTTCTCAATTAGCTATTAGTAATTTAGATGCCAGTAATGGTGGCGGAGCTATAATTGATTATGAATTAGATGATGCTTGGTATCCCACTTCTTTAATTGCAACAAGAGATGGTGCCGGATATAGCACTTTTAATATTCAAACATATTCTACATCAGATAGTTTAAAGGCAAGTAGGCTCTATGTTAATACCGCTGGCAACGTCGGCATCGGGACGACCAGTCCGACTGAATTACTAAGTTTAGGTAATGGAGCAGCCCGAAAGTTTTGGATTGAGAACACTGCCACCGATGTT
>Ga0076008_122_pt1 | contig 10814 bp, 8 predicted proteins | sample RifGroB1_FD_68071 | JGI IMG/M metagenome (GOLD analysis project Ga0076008, IMG submission 68071) | Parcubacteria (Nomurabacteria) bacterium GW2011_GWB1_35_20 | reverse complement strand
TTCTTTGTCTATCTCAACTTGTCGAGCGTCTAAAAACTCGTCTTTTTTTATAAGTCTTTTTTCTGTTTCTTTAAGTTCCTGTTCTTGTTTTTTCTCTTCCTCTTTTAACTCTGCGAGCTTTTTTTCTGCTTTATCTTTGGCTTCATCTATAATTTTTTGTGCCTCCTCTTTAGCCCCGACCAGTATTTGTTTTATATCTATCTCTATAGATTTTATTTTTCCCAGCGCGACAAGCACTCGCAAATAATATCCGATTCCCGCACCCAAAAACAGGATCCCGACCCCGATTAGAATTATCATTAATGAGCTCATAAGCCTTATGTTGGCTTATAAAAACAGGCCGCTATATTTGTAGTTTTGTTTCTGTGCAAAAGATATGAAAATTTTTCTTTAACGACAACATATATGGAATATTCCTATAAACCAATCGAAAATAAATTTGTAAAATCCAACACTTACAATATAACAAATTACATACATTTTGTCTATATGCTATATTTCTGTAAACTATATCGGCAGATTTTTAGAAATTAAGCTTTTGCAGTAGGTGCTTTTGATTTAGTTACTATTTCGTCCACAATTCCGTATTTTTTAGCCTCCTCAGCATCCATAAAGAAATCTCTTTCAACATCTTTTTCTATTTGGATTAAGAGCTTACCCGTATTTTTAGCTAAAATTTTATTTAAACTGTCTCTTGTTTTCAGAATATGTTTTGCCGTTATAGCAATATCTGTCGCCTGACCTTCAACTCCACCCAGAGGCTGATGAATCATAACTTCTGCGTTAGGTAAGATAAAACGTTTGCCTTTTTTACCGGCAGAGAGAATAAGGGCTCCGCCTGAAGCAGCCAGTCCGACACAAAAAGTGGAAACATCTGGGCGCACATGGCTCATGGTATCTACTATGGCCATGGTGGAAGTGACAGATCCACCGGGTGAATTTATATATAAATAAATGTCCTTTTTTGCGTCTTCGGATTCAAGAAAAAGAAGTTGGGCGATAATAATATTTGCCGTGTGGTCATCAATTGGCCCGCCTAAAAATATAATGCGTTCCCGCAGAAGTCTGGAATATATATCATAAGCCCTTTCCCCAAACTGTGATTTTTCTATAACGGTGGGTATTAACATGTCTTTATAATACACCTAATTTCTAGCTTTTTCAAGTTGAATTGAGTCCATTTTTTATAACTACTACCATAAAATTCTATTTTTGATTCTCCAAAAATTGGAAGACTTTTTCGTTAGTGAGAACATTCTCAACGTGGAATTTAGCGCGCTCCGGGTCAGCATCTTTATAGTGTTCCAATATTTTTGCTATTTCGAGAGCCACTTGTTCCGGATCTGCAACAATTTTTTCAAGTTCAGCGATTTTATTTAAAATAAGAGCAAATTTCGCTTTTTTTTCAGCGTCAACTCTGAATTCTTTTCTTAAATCTTCTACGGTTTTGTTCAAATGTTTCAAATAATCTCCAAATTTTAACCCCATTTGACTGATGTCAGATTCCATTCGATATAAAATTTTATCTAATTCTACTCCAATTAAAATTTCCGGGATATCAACTTTCAAATCATCGATTATTTTTTCAATTATTTTTAATCTTGTTTTTTCTTTGGCTTGATTTTCTTTTTCCAATTTTATATTTTCTTTCAATTTTTCTTTGAAGTCTTTTATATCCTTAAAAGGGCCGAGTGCTTGCACGAAAGTATCATTAAATTCAGGCAGTTCTTCCGTCAACGTGGCGGGTTGACTGTCTTTCTCAGTTAGTTCTACGCCTTCTTTAATATGTATTTTAGGAGCACGGGATTTCCTAATATCCATAATTGTATCTTCAACTTCTTTTTCCGTTACATTTACATTTTTTTCTTCATCTTTCATTTCAGAGAGCACTTTCTTGGCGATTTGCTTGTAGTCAGGAATTTGCATCTCTGGCATGATAGCGGTTTTGATTTTAAATCCCAGAGGATTCTTGCGGGCTAGTTTTGTAATAGAAATTTGAGGATGACCAATGGCATCGATTTTTTCTTTTTCTAGTATTTTGGGATAATACTCACTGAGCGCCATCTCTGCCATTTCTCCAAGGATTTGTGCCTCCGGAATATTTGAAAGCAGAACGTTTTCTGGCACTTTTCCTTTTCTAAAACCAGGCAGTTCTAATTTTTCACCGATTTTCTTTAGTGCCTTACTAAAATATGCTTCAAAGGCATCAATTTCTACTTCTCCTTCAATTTCCAATTCGCTTTTCGGCAGTTTTTTTATGTTTATCTTAAGCATACGATTATATTATATTTATCAGTGTTTTTTGTCAAAAAAATAAAAATCCAGTTTTATAACTGGATTTTTATTTTTGGAATTTTTTATTGTACACTCTCTATGGCGCTGGCGCCAAGATCTATATCTGCTCCGTTGATGTCATTGTCCAATACATCTAATTCTTCCGCATCAGCGTCTGTCGGTGCGGCGGTTTCCGTTTGAGCATTTTTTTCTTCCAATGCCTTTTGTACTTTAGACTGCCAAATATATATTCCACCGACTATCAGAATGATGATAATGATTATTGACCCTATAAGCGCTCCGTTTGATTTTTTTTCTGGTTCCATATTATTCTCCATATTTTTATTGTTATTATCTAATAATCAATTAATTAGTTGTTTCGTTTTCTGTTTCATTTGTCTCCGTGGTTTCAGATTTCATCGCTTCTCTTTTAGCTTTTACAGCATCCCTTAATGATTTGATTGCATCTTTGAGCGCATTACGAGCATCCTTAATGAGCACTTGTGTCTCGTCTCTCAATGTTTTTAATTTTGTTTTATTTTCCGCTGAGATTTCGTTCGTGGATACCGCGAGCAATGCATTTATTTCTATAATTTTTGCTTTGGCTGCATCTAACTTTGTTTCCGCTTCCGCTGTCAGACTTTCTGCCTCTATGGTGTCTACCCCTTTCGCTTCAAGTTTGATTATCTGAGCACTAACTTTCTCTTTCAATAAATTAAGCCTTGCTATCACATTATCAAACACCCTCAATGCATTTTCTCGTCCAATTATTCTATTTTCTTTTATTTGAGCTTTAACTTTGTCTTTTTCTTCCTTTATGCTTTCTCTTAAGTTCTGCATCTTTTGTTTTAGTTCTTCTCTTTTTATCTCTATCTCGGTTTTAATCTCTTCACGTTTTAATTTTATTTCTTCTCTCTTTTTTTCTATTTCTTCTTTAACTTCTTCTCTTTTAGCCCCCAGTGCCTCTCGAGCTGCTTCTCTCTTGGCTTTTAACTCTTTCATTTTTGATTCAAACTCCGCTCGGCGAATTTTTATTTGTTCAGATACCGAAGAACCACTGCCAGAATTTGAGGTGGAACCTGTTTCTTCCGCTTTTGCTGAGTTGATGTCCACTATAGTTAGCATCATCAAAACTAAAAATAAACTTAAATATTTTTTCATATTTCTTTATATTAAATTAATAATCAGACCCTAGTTAGATTATAGCATAAAAGCCACTAACAATAACGCAACAATATTTAGAATTTTTATCATTGGGTTAATGGCAGGACCGGCTGTATCTTTGTATGGATCACCGACAGTATCACCAGTGATAGCTGCTTTGTGAGCATCACTTCCCTTACCCCCCAAATTTCCTTCCTCAATATATTTTTTTGCATTATCCCAAGCGCCTCCGCCAGAGGTCATAGATATTGCCACGAAAAGTCCAGTGACAATAGAACCGACCAGAAGTCCACCCAAGGCAACCGGTCCAAGCAATAAACCAACCAATATTGGCGCAATTACTGGAATAAGAGCTGGTAAAATCATTTGTTTAATAGCGCTGGCCGTGACAAGATCTACACATTTTCCGTATTCTGGTTTTGCTATACCTTCCATTATTCCTTTTATTTCTCTAAATTGTCGGCGTACTTCTTCCACGACTTTTCCTGCCGTTTTGCCTACCGCTTCCATGCATAGAGCACCAAAATAATAAGGCAAAAGTCCACCCAGGAAAAGTCCGGCTATAAGTTTTGGATCTTCAATAGTGAAATTTAAATTTATTCCGGCATTTGAAAATTCTTGAGTGTAAGAAGCAAACAAAACTAAAGCAGCAAGACCAGCCGAACCGATAGCATAACCTTTGGTGACAGCTTTGGTTGTATTACCTACTGAATCAAGAGCATCTGTAACGACACGCACTTCTTTGTCCATTCCTGACATTTCGGCTATTCCTCCGGCGTTGTCAGTTATTGGTCCATAAGAATCAATTGCCACGATAATACCTGCCATGGAAAGCATACTCATAACAGCGATAGCTATACCATAAAGTCCAGCGAAATTATATGAAAGTAAAATTCCAGCCACAATAACAATAAGAGGCCAGGCAGTCGATTTCATTGAAATAGCTAACCCTTGAATAATATTTGTACCATGACCTGAAAGGGAAGCCTCGGCAATTGATTTAACCGGGGAGTATTTTGAAGAAGTAAAATATTCGGTGATTACTACAAGCAAAGCGGTTATAACAAGCCCCACAAGAGAAGCGAAGAAAAGATTTAGAATGCTGTAAACTCCATTTTCTCCCATAAGTATTTTTGTAATCGGATAAAAAAGAATGGCTGAAATAATTCCTGTGGCTATCAATCCTTTATAAAGGGCGTTCATAATTTTTGGAGACCCGCCTGCCTGGGCAGGTTTTCCCAAGCGTACAAAAAAAGTTCCTGCGATTGAAGCGAGAGCTGCAACACCACCCAAGGCAAGAGGATAAATTAGAGCATTTGGCAATCCGGGAAAAATAAAAGAACCCAAAAGCATTACGGCTATAGAAGTAACAGCGTAAGTTTCAAAAAGGTCAGCGGCCATTCCGGCGCAATCCCCGATATTATCCCCGACATTATCGGCGATGACGGCTGGATTCCTCGGGTCGTCCTCAGGAATACCAGCTTCTAATTTTCCGACTAAGTCAGCTCCAACATCAGCAGCTTTGGTAAAGATACCTCCGCCTAAGCGGGCGAATATTGATATTAGAGATCCTCCAAAACCAAAACCAACCAGAGCTTTTACATCATTAGTTATTACAAAGAAAAGAGCTACTCCTAAAAGGGCAAGTCCGATAACCAGAAGCCCTGTGACTGTTCCACCTTTAAAAGCGATAGACAACGCTTCTTTCAAGCCGCTCTTGGCGGCTTCGGCTGTGCGTATGTTTGCCCGAACAGAAACATTCATCCCGATATAACCAGCTAGAGAAGAAAGTATTGCTCCGAAAATAAAACCAATGGCTAAAGTAAATCCTAATCCAACCCAGAGAATAAGGAAAAGCACGATTGCAATAATACCGATTGTTTTATATTGCCTATTTAAATATGCTTTTGCTCCTTCAGCTATGGCGGCTGCGATAGATTTCATTTTTTCAGTGCCTTCACTCTTTTTTGATATTATTTTGGCAAGCGACAAGCCATAAACTATTGTTACAATGGAACTGATAATTGCAAACAATAAAAACTGATTCATAAATAATTTTCTTGAGCGAAAGCGATTAGAAAATTTTTACCCTGTTAAATGAAATATTTTATATTTCAAATTTTGCTTTGCAAAATTTATTTAACAGGGTTTTTAAAATATACTCGCTACACTCATTATTTTAATAAATAATAATTTTATTCTTCTTCTTTTACTTCCACTTTTTCTCCGTCAGTAGAAGTTATTTCTTTAGTATTACCCTTAATATCTATTCTCCAACCAGTAAGTTTAGCAGCCAGACGCACGTTTTGTCCACCTTTACCGATAGCCAGAGAAAGCTGGTCGTTGGCGACCTCTATTGTAGCCTTATGTTCTTTTTCGTCCATTTCTATTGAAATAATTTTCGCTGGGGAAAGGGAATTTGAAACAAACTGTTTTGGATCTTCTGACCAAGGAATTATATCAATCTTTTCACCTAAAAGCTCCTGAGTAATAGTATTTACTCGAGTGCCTTTTTGTCCAACACATGAACCGACTGGATCAATATGTTCATCATTTGAATGCACTGCTATTTTAGAACGAGCACCTGCTTCTCGGGCAATAGATTTTATTTCTACGGTTCCGTTTTCTACTTCTGGTGCTTCAATAGCAAAAAGTTTTTCTATAAATTTGGGATGGGTACGAGAAAGACGGAGGTTTATACCTCTTTGAGTATCTTCCACTGAATATAAATAAGCTCGCACCCGTTGTCCTCTTTGAAAAAATTCTCCCGGAATCTGTTCTTCAGCAGGCAATATTCCAGTAGCGCGATTGAAATCAACATAAACATTTCCCCTTTCTATTTTCTGCACTATGCCTACCACTATCTCTTTTTCTTTTGTTTCATACTCATTTATTATAGAAGTTCGTTCAGCTTCACGAATTCTTTGAATGATAACTTGTTTGGCTGTTTGAGCTGCGATGCGTCCGTAGTCTTCTTTTGACTCAAGTGGAAAAATAACTTCGTCATTTAACTCTACGTCCTTTTTTATTTTTTTTGCATCTTCTAGCACCTTCCTCTATCTTTGCAATAGAATCATCAACCACTATTTTAATTTGAAAGAAGTCTGTTTTGCCAGTTTCCAAATCAAACTTAGCGCGAATAATTTGTCCCTTTTTGCCATAATCTTTTTTATAAGCGGCAGCCATAGCTTGTTCTATGGCGTCCAGTATTTTTTCTTTTGGGATTTTTTTCTCTTCTTCCAGTTGTTCCAATGCCGATTTGAATGTTTTTATGTCTAACATGACTATTTAAAATGAACAGAGCGATTATTTAAATTGTCACCCTGTTAAATAAAATCCTTCGGATTTTAGCTTTTGTTTATAAAAAGCTATTTAACAGGGTTAATAAAATTATATTCACTTCGTTCATTAATTTTTAATTAAAAAGCCCTGTTGCGACAGGACTTATACGATATATAGAATAGCACAAGATGTATTTGAATGCAACTCCTTATAAAATTAAATAGGGTCTTAAAATATTATTTTAAGACCCCCGATATTGAAACCAGAAAAAGAACTAAAAAGAACGAATTACTAATACACTACTAGTATATTCCTTAAAGGAGTTACAAATTAATCCGTTGCTTTCCGGTTTAAGATTAAATATAACTGTCAAAGCAAACCTTTTATCCCATGAAGTTTCCTCATAAGACCAATAAAAACTTCCTTCTAATCCCAGTTCAATTTTTTTAGAATACATTAGAAGAAGTTCATTAATAGAAGGCAATCTTCCTCCTTTTTCAGATGCATTTTTTTTTGCATCTTCCCAATTTTTTAAATCAGGCAACTCTTCAAAGACCAACCCATGCTGACCAGAAGAATCAATTGAGAAAATGATTCCATTCTTATAATAACTCCCGATTGATATTGGGGTTACCGTTGCCGTAACCTCTTCCGTGACGGTTTTTCCGTCAATTCCAGTACAGATTATTCCATAAGTGGTGGTAGTGGTTGGAATAACCTTAACACTACCGAACCCAAGATTATTGGTATTGAAATTTACTCCTTTTGTTTTTATAACGTTTTTTGTATCCCAAGTTAAAGTAACTTGGGTTCCCAAAACTACAAGAGAAGGTGTAACTTCAAATTTTTCAATCTTTGGTACTGGCGCAACATCAATAGTGACTACAACAGAATCAATCGCTCTGCCTCCTGGACCTGTTAAGGTAATTATAAAAGTTTTTATGGCAGTGATATTCCTTATTGTCTCAGTACCAGATAAACTTTTGTCGCCAGACCAATCACCACTGGCAACACAAGTTGTTGCATAAAAGGATGACCAATCCAAGGTTGTAGTTCCGTTGTATGGAACAAACATGACACTAGCGTGAATTTTAACCTCTGGAAGGTTGGCTATTGGATCCGTAGGCGATTCACATCCTAATCCTATTAATCCTAATAACAGGATTAATGATACGAAAAAATTTTTCAATTTTTTCATTTATTCCTCCTATTTAATTTACGATGAATTATTTACCTAAAATATACCATATTTGAGCTATTTATCAATTGTCAAGGAGAGAAAAGCTCTAAAAAATGTAATATTTTCATAAGTTATTAACAGTTTTATGCACCTTTATTTTTTTATTAGGTATAATAAATGAATTATTAATATTTGAGGTAAAAGAATCTGAAAATAAAATATTATGTATAAAAGAATATTTCTCTTTGTGTCGGTATTATCAATAATCGGATGGTTATTCATCCCCAGTCTCTCATATACAGCAGGCATTGCCTCTTTTAGTGTTTCGCCGACATCATTATTAGAAATAGTGCCTGAATCAAACGGGCTTTTTACTTTGACTGGCGCTGGATTTATTTCAAACTTAGAATCTATTGATCTGACATATAATACATCTTCGTCATCAGGAACGATTGCCTTTCGCCAAACACCTAGCGGAAGTAATTATTCAAGTATTTCATTAACTAAAACCTCTCCAACAGCGTATTTGTTCGTCGGGCAAGGCGGACTTAACTATGGCATTGTTTATACAATTAGTATCAATGGGAAAATATATAATGCAAACGATGTGTTGGTTGGCAATTCTTCACAAAGCGTTACATTTTCTTTTAAATATCCCTTCACTATTTCTACAGACAAGAGTTCATTGATTCTTAATGCGAATTCAAGCGGGTATGTAGATGTCACGGTTACTCGTGCTAATAGTTTTGTCCCCGCATTAACCATAGATGATATTACGGTGGTGGGCATAACAGTTTCAAATCCCTCAAATCTTACTTATTCCAAAAGTCTCACATCTTCATCTGGTCTTGTTCAGAGTTTTAGAGTAACGTTTTCAACAGGGAAAAATACAGGTGCCCAGAATTACGATGCTGAAATACAAGCATCAAAACTCAATTCGACGAGGGGAAGAGATGTTTTTATTACAGTAAATAAAGGTTCTGGACCTGTTGTTACTTTGAGCCTTAATCCAAACTCTGGAGTAGTGAATGTAGGAGGAGAAACTTCTACTGCCATTGTAGCTCCATCAGGTTCATATTTAGCAAATTTTCTAGGTGAATATGGATGTGTTAGATATGGTGGACAAGGTACTGCTTCTCAAGGTTTAGGTTGTATGGCGTATTTTGATAATCCTTCTTCAGCTTCTATAAGTCCTTCAGGAGGCAATTTCACAATCAGTAAAGGAAGTGGAACATATCCCACATATGTTTTAATTAAAGCAAATAATAATGGTGCAACTTCAGGCATATACACATTTCAAATACCATATGTAATAGGTACTTGGAGTACAGGATCAGCTCCATATATTGTAGGAAGTGGAACAGCTTCTTTTGCATTAACTGTTAATAATACTTTGACAATAAATCCTTCTTCTCTTAGCCGTACGCTGGTTAATTTTTCCCCTTGGCAACCATTTCCTTATGCTATTCAAGCGGATGTTTTATATGACGAAGTAAGCATAGTAAATAAATTAGATATATCAAATGTTAGCGCTAAACTTACTACAGGAGTAATTTCTTCTCCAGTTTCACTAGCTATAAATAAAGGTGGAACACAAAATGATAACAGTGGTCCAAGTCGTTTGTATATAGGTGGTTTTGTTGATTCTTTCAAGTCCAATATGAATTCTACGCAGGCTACTGGAACATTATCTATAAACTATTACAAAGGATTATCAGTCACTGCTCCGATAACTATAAATTGCCCTAGCTGTACTCCTTCTGTGGATTTAACTGCTAATGGTTTAGACAATGTCTCAATTCCTTTTGGTAGTTCTCCTTTGTTAAAGTGGTCTTCAACTTATGTAGGTTCTTGTTCGGCTTCATGGACAAATAGCACGGCAACTAACAATAGTGTCGGTGTTGCTCCAGCCATACCACCAGTTGGAACTCATACTTTTCGAATAGAATGCACAAACAGTATGGGAGCTAAAGTATATGATACTGTGACAGTTACAGTAACTCCACCACCTATAATGTCCGGCACTCTCACTCCCGCCTCAACTTCTTGTGTTATTGATTCTGATAAAAGTAGTTGCACCATAAATTTTTCTTGGAACACCACAAATCCTATAGGCACTTCTGCTGTTACTAGCCCTACTAATAACAATGGATTTCCTAAAGGAAATACTACTGTAGCAACTGGAAATTCAGGCACCAATGTTCCTTTTACTGTTCCATACAATACTAGAACATTTTATCTTTATAATAATAGTGATTCTCTTGTTCCTACTTCTGAGTCTCCAAATGGTTCTGGTGTTCCTGTTACTTCAGACTGCGATACAAAAACAGATAAATGGGATGGTATTAAATGCGCACCAATTGTCAACGGTGGCTGGAGTGCTTGGAGTGCTTGTAATGTGACAGCTTGTGGAAGTAAAGGAACACAAACTCGTACTTGTACTGAACCAGCTCCGGCAAATGGAGGAAAGGATTGTAGTTCACTTGATGGTGGTAATTCTTCACAACTTTGTAGTACACCAGCATGTCCTAATATGTCCGGCACTCTCACTCCGACTGCCACTTCTTGTCTTATTGCTACCGGGGAAAGTAGTTGTAGTGTAAATTCTTCTTGGAGCATAACCAATCCCGAAGGAAATCAAACTAACATCACAGCCAGTGGAATGTCGGATATAAATTTGATTGGAAAATCAGGCACCCAATCTTTAACCGTTCCATATTCTGGCAGAACATTTTATCTTTACAATAACAATAAATCACTTGTTCCTACTTCTGAATCTCCAAAGGGTTCTGGCGTTATGGTCAAGGCCAATTGTGATTTAGATGTTGATAGCTGGAATGGTCAAAAATGTATATCAGGGAAAAGTGGTCCAATGTCCGGCACTCTCACTCCCACTGCCGCCACTTGTGTCATT
>Ga0076008_116_pt1 | contig 11668 bp, 9 predicted proteins | sample RifGroB1_FD_68071 | JGI IMG/M metagenome (GOLD analysis project Ga0076008, IMG submission 68071) | Parcubacteria (Nomurabacteria) bacterium GW2011_GWB1_35_20 | reverse complement strand
ATTGGAAGATGGTTTGGAAGGTTTAGTGCATATTTCGGAACTTGATTGGGGTCTGGTAGAAGATCCTCGCAGTATGTTTAAAGTAGGAGATAAGGTCCATGCTAAAGTAATTGAAATAAAAGATGGTAAAATTTCCCTTTCCATTAAAGCATTAAAAGAAAACCCATGGACAGAATTTGAAGGAAAATTGAAAAAAGGCGATATTATCAAAGGTGTAGTTATAAAATATAATAAACACGGTGCACTTATTTCTATTAAAGAAGGAGTGGCCGGACTGGTGCATAATTCAACTTTTGGATCAGAATCAAAACTGCGTGAAAAATTAGAACTCGGCAAAACTTATAATTTTCAAATTACATTATTTGAACCTAAAGAACATAAGATGACACTGGTACATTTAGAATAATATTTTCCTTTCCAATAACATTCATTATTGATTTAACTTGTTTTACGTAATTAGGGACAATAGATGGAGGATTATAGGCTTTCAAAATTTGATCCGTAGTTTTATCAGCATAATGTCTCTCAGTATTGGGATTATTGCCTCCTAAATTCATAGCCACGGTCTCAATGGCCTCTTCCACAGAGTTGAAATTAATTTTGCAGGAGCCCCAACCAAAAGGATTGTTTTTAACTTTAACACAATCATATTTTCCACCGGTAGATTCTCGGACAGCCACAGCCGGCAAAAGACGCCAATCGAGGTCGTTCTTTTCAGATTCTTCCACCATTTTCTTACCCATACCTGAAAGTGGCATATCATGCAATCTAAAATAATCGTCAATAGCTTTTACCTTAACTTCTAAATCTTTAGCTTCCTGGTCCAAAACCTGGTTAAAGGCCAACATGCCAGTAGCTTCAATATTTTCTTTTTGTACAAATACAGCTTGAACAGTCTCTTTTGTTGTATTCATCAGAATACTCCCTATAGGCACTGTTGTTCCAGTCATAAAGGGTAAGAGAATGAGAGATTGGGCAAACCGTATTAAATTGTTCTTATTCATATTAGGGCGGTCTATGCTCCGCCAACTTCGTATCAGTTGTTCAGCTTTTACTGAAAAAGTCCTTATTTAAAGGCTTTCAAACCTATTAACAAGGACACATATATCTTAGCATATTGCATATTAAAAGTCAATAGTAGAACATTGGTTTAACATTATGTCAAATTGAAGACCTTATCAGCTACTTTGTAAGCCTCTCCTGCTCCCATGGTTACAAATATATCATTCTCTCCTAAATTTAGGTCTTTTACGAAGTTTTCCGCTGATTCAAGGTTAGAGAAAGCTTTAGCTTTATCCCCAGCCAAACAAATAGCTGAAGCCAATTTCTCACTCGAGATACTCTCGTCTTTCTCTTCTCTAGCAAAAAAGATGGGCAATAAAAATATATTATCGGCCCTCTTAAAAGCTTTAGCAAAATCATTAAACAAAGCTTTGGTTCTGCTATACAGATGAGGCTGAAAAACTATCGTGATTTTTTTCTCCCCAGCTGGATAAAGTTCACGCAAAGCTTCTAGGCTCGCTTTTATCTCTGTGGGATGATGAGCATAATCATCATAAATAATAGTTCCATCTTTTGTTTTTCCTCTTTTTTCCAATCTGCGCCAAGTGCCGGAAAACTGAGCTAAAGATTTTTGAGCATCTTCTTCTTTAATTTTCAAAAAATCGGCCACTGCCAAAGCAGCGGCAGCGTTCATTCTGTTGTGTTCTCCAGGGATAGAAAGTTTTGGCACTTTTTCTAAATATTTTGTATAATCCGTAATTTTGTTTTCACTTTGAGAGAGAAGTTTATCAAATGCATTTTGTATATCTGCTAAATCTTTATAACAGTCCAAATGATCAGCTTCAATATTTGTAACCACGGTTAGAAATGGATGAAAATTTAAAAAATGTCTATTGTATTCATCTGCTTCTACTACTAAATACTCACTGTTCCCTTTTCTAAAATTACTGTCAAACTTTTTTACAAAAGAACCGACAATAACTGTTGGATCTAACCCAGCATCTGTAAGTATTTCGGCAATCATGGCAGTAGTTGTGGTCTTGCCGTGAGTACCAGCAACAGCTATCACTTTATATTCTTTTGCAAATTGACCTAAAGCTTCAAAATATGAAAGTACAGGCTTTCCTGTCTTTTTTGCATTCTCAATAATTTCTGGACCTCTATATAACCAAGCATCACTATATACATATAAATCTGCTTCAGGTAATTCTCTACTTTCATTCTGAAAAAATATTGTCGCGCCAGCTTCTCGAAGCGAATCAAGTGTTTTAGGACTTTCATCATCATTTATTCCACTCACTTCCATGCCACACGAAATCGCCATTTTGGCTAAAGCCGAAATTCCAATCCCTCCGATTCCGATAAAAAATACTTTTTCAATTTTGGATAGATCTAAATCCATTTTTTATTTTAACTTTTTTATTATCTTCATAAACAAATCCCCTCTTTCGTACTCATTATTGAACTGACCAAAGGAAGCAAAAGCTGGAGAAAAAAGAATTATATTTCCTGTCTTTGCTAATTTTTTTGCTTTTTCTACGGCCTCATTTAAATTTTCTACTTTATAACTTTCTACTTTCAACTTTCTACTAGACAGAATGTCCGTCCCCGTCCCAGGAATCATTATAATCGCTTTGCAATATTTATTCACAACTTTTACAAAATTGTCTAACGGAAGCCTTTTATCTGCCCCACCACAGATTAAAATAATATTTTTATTTCCTTTTAACGTCTCAATACCGGCTATTGTAGCTTCTGGCGTTGTAGCGTTATTATCATTATATATTTTGACACCTTCTATCGTTTTTATATACTGCAACCTCCCCTCTAAGCCCTTAAAATTTTTAAGAGCTTGTGTTATTTTAGAATCCGGAATTTCAAATTGCTTAGCCACTTCTATGGCACAAGCAAAATTTTCTTTTTGAAATTTCCCGGGTACAGAAAAATTATATTTACCTACATTTTTTGTATTTACTATAATTAATTTACTTTTTATGTTTTTAGGAATTAATTTTTTTACACCTGTCCGAATTATTAAAATGTCATCTTTTTTCTGGTATTTAAAAATGTTTGCTTTATCTTCAAAATATTTTTTCATACTTTCATCATAATAATTCATATGGTCGGGCATAAAAGAAGTAAATACTGAAATGTGCGGAGACATTTTTTCCTCACCAAAACCCTGTAATTGCCAAGAATCAAGCTCACAAACTAAAATATCTCCTGTTTTTACTTTTTTGAGAAGCGGAAGTGTAGCCACTCCTCGAACATTTCCACCAATATAAACATTTCTCTTCAAGAATCTTTTATTTCGTTTAAGAATTTCGTAAACAAGAGCCGTAACTGTGGATTTTCCTCTGGTGCCTGTTACCCCGATTATCTTTACCCCGGGCGCATATTTGGCAAATAGAGATACATCCATTTCTACTGGTATTTTATTTTTTTTAGCTTCTTTTATGTAAATAGAATCAAGAGGAACACTGGCTGATTTAATAATCATATCTTTATTACGGAAATCTTTTAATTTATGTTTACCAAAAACGTACTTTATATTTTTATGGTTTCGAAGTTTATTAAGCGATGGCTTGAGAGCGGTTAAAGGTTTTAAGTCAGTGACTACTAAATTTGCACCACATTCCGATAAAAATTTTGTATATCCAAGCCCCCGCCCCAAAAGCCCCAACCCCATAACCGTGATTTTCTTTCCTTTAAATTGTTTTTTGTAGTCTTGCATTATTTTAATATTTTCTTAAATTCTTCTATGTCATTAAAGTGAGATTTCATACCCTTAATTTCTTGATATTCTTCATGACCCTTACCAGCACAAAGTATAATATCTCCCTTTTTAGCTAATTCCACAGCCTTTTCAATAGCCAAACGACGGTCAGAAATTGTTATAATTTTTTTTGTTTCTTCATGAGTTAAATCGTCTTTCATATTATTAATAATTTTGTTTGGATCTTCATTTCTTGGATTATCTGAAGTGAAAATAGCGATATCAGATAAACCCGCCCCGATTTTTCCCATTTTAGAACGTTTAAAAGGATCACGATCACCACCGCAACCAAAAACAGAAATTATTCTGCCATTTTCGGATTTTATTTCTTTGACAGTAAGAAAGACTTTTTCTAAAGCATCTGGCGAATGCGCATAATCTACAATTACCATGATGCCTTCTTCAGAAACGAAATGCTCAAATCTTCCCCGTGGTGGTTCTACATTTTTCAAAATATTTTTCACTTTCTCCATATTGAAATTAAGAAGTTTCGAAGCACTCCAAACAGCCAATAAATTATAAGCATTGAATTTGCCCAGAAGTTTTGAATTTATTTTTTCCCCGTTAAAATCAAGTTCTAATCCTTCAAAATCCAACTTTAATATTTTGCCGTAAAAATCTACAAATTCTGTCTCTTCTCCAAAACTATAAAAAAACTTCTCTGCTTTAATACTATCCAATATAGCATTTCCGTATTCATCGTCCATATTAGAAAGAGCAAAAGCATTTTGAGGAAGCATTTCGAAAAATTTCTTTTTGGCTTTAAAATAATTTTTCAAATCTTTGTGGTAATCCAAATGGTCATGTGTCAGATTTGTAAAAATTCCGCCAGTAAAATTTATTCCAGCAACTCTGTTTTGATCTAAGGCATGTGAAGAAACTTCCATAAAAACATATTCGCAATCTTTTTCTATCATTTCCTTAAGTAACTTATTCAGATTAATAGGACTAGGGGTCGTATGTAAGGCTTCTTTCCTTTCTTTCACAATAATATTATCAACCGTACCGATAAGTCCAGTTTTATATCCTAAATCAGTAGCAATTTTGTATAAAAGTGTGGCAGTCGTTGTTTTGCCATTAGTACCCGTTACTCCAATTATTTTTAATTTTTTAGATGGATTGCCAAAAAAATGCCACCTTACCAATAGAGCTATTACTCGTCTTTTTATTTTCAGTTTTTTAAAAAAATTTAACATATTTTTACCTGTCCCGTAGTAAGTTTTGCTTTACTACTGGGATTTTTTTAAATATTTTTTATTTTTTAATTTTTCCGGCATTAGGCTTTCTTTGGTATATTTTTCGTAATCTTTCCCATAACCCAAGTCCTTCATTAATTTTGTCGGAGCATTGCAAATACTCATCGGTATTGGTAAGTTTCCATATTTTTCTGCGTCTTCCATTGCCAACAAATAAGCATTATAGGCACTTCTGTCTTTTTTGGCTTGGGCTAAATAAACTACTCCATGAGCGAGATTTTCTCCGCATTCTGGCATGCCGATTGTATTCACTGCTTGAAATACTGCATTAGCTACCACTAGAGCTGTTGGTTGAGCTAAACCTATATCTTCGCTGGCAAAAATAACCATTCGACGAGCAATAAATTTGGGATCTTCTCCTGCTTTTAACATTCTGGACAAATAGTATAAAGCGGCATCAGGCTGTGAAGCGCGTATGCTTTTTATAAAAGCACTAATGGTATTATAATGTTCCTCATTTTTTTTGTCATAACGCAAAAATTTTGACTGCAGAGTGCTTTTCAAATTATCGACAGTAATATTCTTATATAGAGAAATTGTATTTTCAATCATGGCAATTGCCTGCCGAGCATCTCCGCCAGACATTGAAATAAGCCAATCCAACGCATCTTTTTTTATCTTACAACCAGTACGCTTGATAATTTTTTTCATTTCCTCATCGGAAAGTTCATCCATTACAAAAACCCGCAAACGAGAAAGCAAAGCTGGGATTACTTCAAAACTTGGATTTTCAGTGGTAGCTCCAATTAAAGTAAGTTTGCCACTTTCCACATATGGTAAAAGAAAATCCTGTTGAGCTTTATTAAACCTATGAATTTCGTCAAGAAAAAGAATTCTCGGACCTAATAAAGTTCCTTCTGATGTTAGAATTTCGCGGATATCGTCTTTGCCGGCTGAAACCGCTGAAAGTTCGTGATAGTCAGCATTCAACGCTTTAGCATAGATTTTAGCCAGAGTGGTTTTGCCAACCCCGGGCGGACCCCAAAAAATGAAAGAAAAAAGATGCTTTTTGTTTATAGCAGTAGAGATAGGTTTGCCTTCACCAGTCAAGTGTTCTTGGCCAATAAATTCCTTTAAATTTTTAGGTCTAATTTTTAATGCCAATGGCTCCATCCCGTTAGAAATTAAGCTAATAATATGAATCTAGTTAGCTTGACGGAAATCTAAAGATTTCCTATTTCTAACGGGATCCATATCGGCCATTATACACCAATTTATTTTTTACGCTCCATGACACTTCTTATATTTTCTACCCGAACTACAAGGACAAGGGTCGTTGCGACCAATGTTTGATTTTTTTTCTGCTAGTTTTTTTGTATCGGAGAATTCATTGGGTTCATTATGACTAGTAACTAAAGTTTGTTTGGGACTACTTTCTTCCATTTTTGGTTGAATTTCAACATTTATGGTCTGAATCAGTGAAAAAACCTGCTCTTTAAAGGCTTTTTCCATCTCTTTGAACATAAATAATCCTTCTTTTTTATATTCCACAATAGGTTCTCGTTGCCCGTAAGCTCGCAAATTCACCGACGAACGTAAATAATCCATCGCTTCTAAATGCTCCATCCAGAGAGTATCCGTAGTATAAAGGGCGATGCGGCGAACAGTCTCAAAAAATACTTCATCTCCTAATTTATTTCTTTTTTCTTCAATTATTTTTTCTGATTCTTTTTTGTTTTCTTTGTTTTCTAAAATTTGATTCAGCAAGTTTTCAATCTCTTCTTTATTGGAGCGCATCATCTTCTGTCTTCTCTGATAAATAACTTTACGCTGATGATTCATCACATCATCATATTCAAGCGTATTTTTTCGAGCATCAAAATGAAAACCTTCTATTTTAGCTTGAGCATTTTCTAAGGATCTACTAATGAATCGATTTTCAATCGGTTGATCTTCCGGAATTCCAAAACGTCCCATCATAGTTTTTATTCTCTCTGATCCGAACACGCGCATCAGATCATCCTCGAGTGAAACATAAAACTGAGTCTCTCCCGGATCTCCTTGCCTACCTGAACGACCTCGAAGCTGATTATCGATTCTGCGCGCTTCATGTCTCTCAGTGCCAAGCACAAATAACCCCCCAACACTTTTTACAAAATCATATTCTTTTTTTACCAATGGATTGCCCCCAAGCTTGATATCAATTCCGCGACCAGCCATATTAGTGGCAATAGTAACCGCGCTTCTTTTACCAGCCTGGGCAATTATTTCACCTTCTTTTTCATGATTCTTCGCATTTAGGATAACGTGCGACACGCCTTCTTGTTTTAAATAAACGGACAAGAGTTCATTTTTTTCAATTGAGATAGTGCCAATCAAAACCGGTTGGCCTTTCTCATTTAACTCTTTAATTTTTTTAGCAATAGCCTTAAATTTCCCTTGCTCGCTTTGAAAGATCAAATCCGAATGATCCTTTCGGATTACCGGACGATTAGTGGGTATTACCATCACATCCAAATTATAAACTTTCAAAAATTCCTCCGCCGAGGTTTCCGCGGTTCCCGTCATGCCTGATAATTTTTTGTAAAATCTGAAATAATTTTGAAAAGTGATGGAACCGGAAGAATCACACCCTCTTTCGCTTCAATCGCCTGATGAATTCCTTCAGACCACCTTCGGCCTGGTTGCAGACGCCCAGTAAAAGGATCAACAATAATCACTTCCCTTTCTTTCACCACATAATCTCTATCCCGTTCAAAAATAGCTTGCGCTTTAACGGCTGTTTCCAAATGATGCGCATATTTTATGCCTTTTTCGGTATAGATATTTTCTACCCCAAGCAGGTTTTCTGCCTTATTTATACCTGCATCAGTTAGGGTTATAGCTTTCAATTTTTCATCTACTTCATAATCGGTATCTTTTTTAAGTTGTTTGGCAATTTGAAAAAATTTAACATAAAAATCTTCGGAATCGCCGGAAGCGGAAGAAATAATAAGGGGAGTACGCGCTTCATCTATTAAAATAGAATCCACTTCATCAACTATGGCAAAAAAATGTCTTCTCTGAACAAGATCATTTACAGAGGTAGCCAAGTTGTCCCGCAAATAATCAAAACCATATTCATGATTCGTGCCATAAGTTATATCCGCCTCATATGCTTCTTTACGCGAACATGGTTTTAAAAAATCATAAACAATTTTGAATTCTCCAACTCTATCGCGTTCTTTATCTTCATCAGTGTGTTTCGGATCGTACAAATAAGAAACATTTTGCGAGTTAATAACTCCGACAGTCAATCCCAAAAAATTATAAACTTGACCCATTAATACTGCACCCAAACGTGCTAAATAATCATTGACTGTTATAAGATGAGCACCTTCCCCCACCAACGCATTTAAATAAAGTGGCAATGTTGCCACTAACGTTTTTCCTTCCCCTGTTTTCATTTCAGCAATCTTGCCTTCATGCAGAGCCAAGCCTCCTATCAACTGGACATCAAAATGCCTTTCGCCTAAATTTCTTTTGGCCGCTTCTCGAACCAAGGCAAAAGCTTCCGGAAGGATATTATCTAAACTTTCTCCTTTACGTAACCTATCTTTAAAATCTTGCGTTTTCTTTGGAAAATCTTCATCGGCCAATTTTGAAATATCTGTTTCGAAAGTATTTATTTTTGCTATTATTTCTTTGGTATTTCTAATGAATTTGGAACTGGTATTACCAAATATTTTGTTATAAAAGCCCATAATTAATATATTAGCATAAAAACTAAAAAATCCCGCTGTTAGCGGGATTTTTTAGAAGTGGGAAAAAACTATGCTCGCTTCTTTCCCTTTTTTGCTGCTTTTTTCTTTTTTGCCATATTATCTATCGCGTTCGCATTTTTTTAATTTAGTTTGCAATAATACGACCTCAAAATATTTTTTAATAAAAAAATAAAGTAAAAATATTTTTAAATAATTATTGCGGGAACATATTAATTATCTCGCATATCGGAAAGGAATACAATACTTTTTTCGTAAAACTGTGGATAACTTTTAAAAAAGAGAAAACCCGGAACAAAAGTTTTCGTAGTGAGCAACTGAATTCTTTTTTGCTCATAAGAAAATCTTTCGTTTTGGGTTTTTTCGTAAATTATTTCCATTTGAAGCGGGTGACGGCGAAACTCCAACATATGTGCCTATGTGAGTGCGATCACCCGCTGCAGATAAAAACGATCTTATAATCAAATTATAGCATAAAACTTGTCGGGTCACTGGGAATCGAACCCAATCTACGCCCTCCCGAAGGGCGTGTACTACCGGTATACTATGACCCGTTTTATATCTTTTCATCTAAAGCTTTTTCTAGGATATGTTCTATTATATGATGCATTTTTGCACCGACAAATTCACAGGATTGATCAAAATGAGATCCCTTTTTTAGGTCCGGTAAAAAACCAATACTCGTTAAAAAAAATCCTCTCCTAGGATGCAAAATAAAATCGGATTTCAAATAATGTTCTGCCGCTAAATGTTTATGTAAATTTTTGGCAAAATTTATTATTTTATTTTTTTCATCAGCTGTAAAATCTGCCCGCCTGGTAGGCAGGTTTTGTGGAGGTAAAACATAAATATCTTCTCCCCGAAAACCAGCAATGGAATGCACGCTCGACGGTTTGCCTGCAATAAACTCTTCCACCAAGATACTTTTATTGTGAGCTACTCCATCTTCTATGGCTTCTGATAATTCACCAAAGGTTTTTGCTAAATGTACACCCATATTAGAATTGGGAGTAAAAGATTTTACGATCCATGGTGCAGAAAACTTTTCAAAAACTTCTTTAGCTTTTTTGATAGCGTATTTTTCTCTAGGTCCATCGAAATCTTTTTGATATAAAGGCAAGAGTATGGATCTAGGCATTTGCATTCCGATTTCTTCCATATATTTTCTTAACATATCATTATTATTTTCCAAGACTTTCAAAAAATGTCCCTTACCTATATTGGGTATAGAAAAATTATCCAAAGTGACAGACAAACTAGGGTGTTCAGAAGTATTCCAAATAACATCAATTTTGTGCGCTAAATCCGCAGGGGTTATAGGTAAGCCATTCATATACCAATTACCATTTTTATCTATAAAAATATCAATTGTTTGGTATTTATCAGACAAATTTTCAAAAATATGCGAAATGATATTTCCACCTTCACGCAAATAATGTTCTCCTGTCCCACCTCGAAGTATTCCAACTTTAATTTTTGTATCATTACTAAACATATAAAAATTATAACACAAAAACCACCTAATTAGGTGGTTTTTGTGTTTACTGTTCTATGTTTTGTTTCGTTCTTTTTAAAACTTTTTTAATGTATGTCTTTCCATACTTGTCATAAAATTTTAAGTTCTTTAAAACTATTGCGCGCTCAATTGAGGCGTGCAATACCGACTCACGTCCGAACATTCAAAGAATGTTCGGACATTTAACTCTTCAGCGCGAACGCTTCAGAGTGTTTTTCAAATTGAATTATTCCACGACCAGCTTCCGCTAGCCGTGCCTTGTTACGACTTAGTCCCTGTCACCGAGCTTACCTTATCCCGGCTCCCTTGACTTGACGGGCGGTGAGTACAAGACTTGAGAACGTATTCACCACAGTTTAGCTGACCTGTGATTACTAGCAATTCCAGCTTCATGAAGTCGAGTTGCAGACTTCAATCCGAACTGAGGCCGCTTTTGAACGATTAGCTCAGAGTCGCCTCGTCGCTGCGCGTTGTAACGGTCATTGTATTATGTGTGTAGCCCAAGGTATCAAGGGACATGCTGACCTGGCGTCATCCTCTCCTTCCTCCCCGAACTTTGTTCGCAAACAAAGTTCAAGTTATAAAGTAAAAAGTAGAAATTTATAAAGTTGAATACAAAATGCATTTACTTTATACTTCATGAACTTTAAAAACTTTTAACTAGAACTTTAGCTTGTGCTCAAAGTTCGGGGCAGTATCGTGTGACACTTATAACACACAACAAGGGTTGCGTTCGTTACCCCACTTAAGGGAACAATTCAAACCACGAACTGACGACGGCCATGCATCACCTGTCCTAGAGTCTTGCGAGGCCTCGCGTTTCTGCGAGCTTTCACTAGGATTTCTAACCTTGGTAAGGTTCTTCGTTTACCATCGAATTAAACCACATAATCCACTGCTTGTGCAAGTCCCCGTCTATTCCTTTGAGTTTTAGCCTTGCGGCCGTACTTNAGGTTCTTCGTTTACCATCGAATTAAACCACATAATCCACTGCTTGTGCAAGTCCCCGTCTATTCCTTTGAGTTTTAGCCTTGCGGCCGTACTTCCCAGGCGGATTTCTTAACGCGTTAGCTAAGCCACTCAGAGGGTCGATACTCCGAATAGCGAGAAATCATCGTTTAGGGCGTGGACTACTGGGGTATCTAATCCCATTCGCTACCCACGCTTTCGTGCTTCAGTGTCAAATATGCACCAGCGTACTGCTTTCGCATTTGGTGTTCCCCATGATATCAACGGATTTCACCCCTACACCATGAGTTCCGTACGCCTCTCGCACTTTCAAGTTCTGCCGTTTCTTTTGCGGTCTCCAGGTTAAGCCCGGGTCTTTAACAAAAGACTAACAGAACAACCTACGCACCCTTTACGCCCAATAATTCCGGATAACGCTCGAGGCTCTCGTATTACCGCTCCTGCTGGC
>Ga0076008_120_pt1 | contig 14126 bp, 9 predicted proteins | sample RifGroB1_FD_68071 | JGI IMG/M metagenome (GOLD analysis project Ga0076008, IMG submission 68071) | Parcubacteria (Nomurabacteria) bacterium GW2011_GWB1_35_20 | reverse complement strand
AATTGGGATGAATGACTACTTGCTTTTGTCTAAAGGTGAAGCCAGAGACAATGGCAAGGCGAGACAATATATTTTAGCTAACACATACGAAGCGTATGTTGGGGCAGTTTATTTGGACCAGGGCTATGATGTCGCAAATAAATTTATAGCCGCCACTCTTTTGCCTCATACGGAAGAAATTGTTTCTAAAAAACTTTGGCGAGATGCGAAAAGTTTAGTGCAGGAAAAAACGCAAGAATTTGTCGGGGTTACTCCTGTTTATAAAGTTTTACACGAGTCTGGTCCTGATCATGATAAGCATTTTACAGTGGGTATTTATTTTGGTCCTAATTTGATTACGGAAGGTAAAGGTAAATCAAAACAAGAAGCAGAACAAAAGGCGGCAGAGATGGCATTAAAAATAAAAAATTGGATTGAATAATATGCGGCTGAAGAACCTTGAAATAAATGGTTTTAAATCTTTTTCTAGAAAAACAGTTTTAGAGTTTCAAAATCCCATTGTTTCTATCGTTGGTCCGAATGGATCTGGTAAATCGAACGTAGTGGAAGCACTTCGCTTTGTATTGGGAGAACAATCGATAAAATCAATGCGCGGATCTTTGGGGTCTGATTTAATTTTTAAAGGATCAAAAAATTTACCTAAAAGCTCTCGGGCGGTTGTCGCCATATATTTTGATAATTCCGATAAAATTTTCAAACTTTCTAATGAAACAGGCGAGAATATTAATTTGAATTATGATGTTATTTCAATTTCTCGCGAAGTTTATCCTGATGGGCTGAACAAATATATTTTAAACGGTTCGGAAGTAAGATTAAAGGATATTAATAATCTTTTATCCTCAGTCAATATTGGTTCTTCGGGACATCAAATCATTTCTCAAGGTGAGGCGGATAGAATTTTAAATGCTTCTCCCAGAGATAGAAGGGAAATGGTGGAAGATGCCCTTGGCCTTAAAATTTATCAATACAAAATAAAAGAAGCCGGACGTAAACTGGAAAGGACAACCGACAACATGAAAGAAGTTTCGCTTTTGCGTCGGGAAAATGCTCCACATTTGAATTTTTTAAAAAAGCAAGTAGATAAATTCGAAAAAGCGAAAGAAATGCAGATAACCTTGTTATCTTTGTATAAAGAATATTTTAAAAAAGAAGACATTTATTTGGAAAAAGAACGATCCAGTTTGCTTTTGGAAAGGAATAAAATTTCTTCAGAATTAAAAAGTGTTAAAGAAAAAATTTCTGAAGTGGATGTGGTTGATAAAAAAGAGGAAAACAAAAACGAAGAGGAATTAAAAATTCTGGAGAAGAAAATTGGCGAGATTCATGGAATTAAAAATGAGATAGAACACAAACTGGGACGCCTTGAGGGAATGATGGAAATGGAAGAACATAGAAAAGAAAAAATGCCAGAAGTTGTAATAAAAAACTCCGGAGAAATTAAAGAAATATTTGATGAAATTAGTTCTGAGATAGAAGGAGCTATAGTGGAAGATAATATAGCAGAAGTTAAAATCATTCTTTTAAGAATTCGAAATATTTTAAAAGAATTTTCTGGAAATATAATTTCTTCAGGTCCTCGGTTCTCCGGGTCCCTATCCCGGCCAGACCATTCAAAAACTATATTTCCAGAGAATCCTGAGTTAAAAAAGAATCAGCAAGAAATTTTGGTTGAAATGCAAAATATTAAAGAAGAAGAAAATAAAATTTTTGAGAAGATAGAGATATTGAAAAGAAAAATTATCCAGGAGAATGAAACCTTACATACCAGAGAAAAGGAGAAGTTTAATTTTAGAGTTAGATATCAAGAACTAGCTTCTTCTTTAGGGCTTATATCTGTAAAGGAGGAAAATTTGGCAAAAGAAATAGAAGCCTTTAAAAATGAGATAAAAGAGGGTTCTATACTTATTGGAAGTGAGATTCTTTCTTATAAAAGTTTTGAAATAAAGGGGTCAATAGATAGAAGTATACAAGAAGAACTAAAGAAAAAAATTGAACGTATTAAAATAAAATTGGAAGATGTTGGTTTGGGCGGGGGGTCTGAAGTAATTAAAGAATTTGAAGAAGTAGGGGGGTCTGAAGTAATTAAAGAATTTGAAGAAGTATCACGGAGAGATAATTTTTTGGCAAAAGAGATGGAAGATTTAGCTGTAAGCATAGAATCACTGCGTAAGCTTATGGCAGACTTAAAGGAAAAAATAGACATAGAATTCAAAAATGGTGTCGAAAAAATAAACAAAGAATTTCATAAATTCTTTTCGCTTATGTTTAATGGGGGGACAGGATCCCTTTCCATTATAATTGAAAACAAAAAGAAATCCTCCGTCGCCGAGACTTCGGAGGATGAGGAAGAAGAAAATATTGTACAAGAACAGGGTATTGAAATTAATGTTTCACTTCCGCATAAAAAAGTAAAGGAACTTAATGCGCTTTCAGGCGGAGAAAGATCTCTTGCCTCTATTGCTCTTCTTTTTGCTATGTCCCAAGTGAATCCACCGCCTTTCTTAGTTTTAGATGAGACAGATGCTGCTCTGGATGAAGCAAATTCCTGCAAATATGGAGATATGCTAGAAAAACTTTCCCAGCATTCTCAACTTATTGTTGTCACTCATAACAGGGAAACTATGTCTAGAGCTGATATTTTATATGGCGTAACCATAGGCAACGACGGCGCCTCAAAACTTCTTTCGGTCAAACTCGATGAAGCTACCGCAATTGCGAAATAACTTTTTAACAAAATTTATTAATTAAATTCAATTTTTTCTTCCTTGCCTCCCGTTATTGTGTCTGGTTGGAAGAATTTATTCAATTTTAGAATATTTTTCTTGATAGACATATTTCCATTTTTCTCCAATTTAATTTCAAGAAGCATTCCCTTCATGGTATTTTCAGAGAAGCCTTGGTCAAAAATAAAATTGCCCAAAGAATAAGCAATAAAACCATTTTTATAAACTTCCGTATCTTCTATCACATGAGGATGATGGCCAACTACTATTTTAGCTCCAGCATCTATGGCTTTGTGGGCTAAGTATTCTTGTCTGGCATTGTGTTTAGTTTGGTATTCTTCACCAAAATGTATTGAGACTATTAAATACTCAACTTGTTTTGAGGCATTTTGGATTATTTCATCAAAACGCGGATTATTGGCAAGCAGGACACCAGCTTGATTTTCAGTTGATTTTATCCATTCAGGTCCAACATCAGAAAATCCTAAATATCCTATTTTAATTCCATATTTTTCTATAATTACAGGATTTTCTGCTTCGCTTGCATTCACCCCTCCACCTATATATGAGATTTCGTTTTCTTTTAAATGCGCCAAGGTATCAGTATAGGCATCACGCCCCCAATCTCCAACATGATTGTTGGCAACTGAAACTACGGAGATTCCTGCACCCTTCAAAGCAGGTACGGCGGAGGGATCCATTCTAAATGAATATAAATTGCGCATATCTTTCCCTACGTCAGATATTGGACCTTCCAGATTGGCAAAAACGATGTCAGATTTTTTCAAGATCCCTAATTTTTCGAAAAGCGCTGAATAATCCCCGTTAAAATTTTTATTTACGGAATTTTTAACTCCGCGATCAAGCATTATGTCTCCGCCCAAGAGGAGAGTTACAAAATCTTTATCATATATTTCAGGCATATCAGTTCTTTCTTTCACCCAAGCCGTATTAGCATCTGCCTCCCCACCATAATATATATTTTTGTTTAAATATTTTAGAATATTTTCTACATCTTTGAAGCGATCTTTGCTTTGTAAAAGAGTAATTGCTATGTGGCGTACCCCAGTTTCTGATAAAGGAATTGAAAAAAGAGAAACAACTGTTTGTAAAGCGGGATCTGTATATCCGCTTTTACCGCCGAGATACCCTTCCTCATGTAAAAATTGATTATTGCTGGACCAGTTGTGTTTTTTGTTGGAATAACTGCGTTTGGTTGTGATTTGAAATAGGTCTGGTTTTTTTTGATTTAAATATCCAGCTAGTTTGAACATATCAAAAACAGTCGATTGGTTTTTGAGAGAAAGCCCACTCGGATCCCCGAAAGTAGTTTTAGATAATTCTAATTTGTTGGCTGTCTGATTCATTTTTTTTATGAAAGTATCTCGACCGAAATATTCGGCTATTATTTCTGCAGCGTCATTGCTTGATTCTAAGAGCAGGGGATAAATAAGATCTGTAATTTTTATTTTTTCTCCTAATTTTAAGCTGCCATTTTCTCCATATGTCCCTAATGCTTTTTTAGAAACCTTAGCAATATCATCTGGATTCATCAATTCTGTAGCGATAAAAGCAGTCATAAGCTTGGAAACTGAAGCGATCGGAAATTGTTGGTCTTGATTTTTTGTTAGGATAATCTCTCCTGTATCTAAATCACCAACTAAATAAGCCTCGGCTGAAACTTTTGGTTTTTGATTTAGATTTTTAGGATCTTTTATAGAATAAAAATATTTTGGTGTTGTTTCTTTGGCTGTCAAAGATTCTATTGCTATGGCTGTATTTTCGTATGGTTTTGTCGTTTTTTCATATCCAATATTTTTTAAAAAGAAAGATACAGAAAACACACCGATGATAATAGCGGATATTATCCAAAATCCAAATTTAATTTTTGAGTGGGAGACGAGCCTCATATTAATAGGTAATCTATCGTTTTTCTTTCCAAATCGACATTTTTCACTTTTATTTTAATACAATCACCCAGACGATATTTTTTCTTCTTTTTTTGTCCAACTAATTCTAATTTTTTTTCATTAAAAACATAGAAATCGTCCTGTATATCTCTCACTCGCACCAAACCTTCGCATTTTGTTTCCATTTCTTCTACATAAACACCCCATTCCGTTACTCCACTTATAATTCCCTTAAATACTTGGCCGATGCGAGAAGACATATATTCAACTTGTTTATATTTTATAGAAGCTCGCTCCGCATCCGAAGCGCATTTCTCTTGTTCTGAAGATTTTCTGGAAATTTCTTCATAGATGCTTAATTTTTCTTTACCTACTTTCAACCCTTTCAAATGATCAGTCAAAAGTCTATGTACCACTATATCGGGATATCGTCTGATAGGAGAGGTAAAATGGGCATAATATTCGAAAGCCAGACCATAATGCCCGACATTTTTTGTGGAATAAATCGCTTTGGCCATGGAGCGTATAACTGCGCGATGCACTGTATTTTCTTCATTTTTGCCTGACAGACTTTTTAAAAGATTATTTATTTCGTATGTCGGTATTATTCCGTCTATTAAAGATATTTTATATCCCAAGCTTCTTAGAAAAAATGCCAAATCAGCCATTTTTTCTTTGCTGGGATTGTCATGAATACGATAGACAAATACATTATCTTCCTTTTTTGTGCCCTTAGAAATAGTTTCCGCCACTTTTTTATTTGCTAAAAGCATAAATTCTTCAATTAATTTATTAGAATCACCCTGTTCTTTTTTTATTACTTTTATCGGTACTCCATTTTTATCTAAAATAAATTTTACTTCTTCTTGATCAAGCGATATTGCGCCGTTGGCGAATCTTTCTTTAGTTAATTTCTTTGCTAAATCATTTAAAATAGAAAGTTCTTTATGCAATGGAGATTTTATTTTTTTAATGGATTCTTCTGCTTCTTCATAAGTAAACCTTTTTTGAGAATGTATGACAGTACGTCCGAACCATTCTTTTTTCACAATTGCATTTCTGTCTATAATAAAAACCGCGCTGATGGTAAGCCTGTCCTTATTAGGCAACAAAGAACATAAATCATTTGAAAGTATTTCTGGCAGCATCGGTATTGTCCTATCAACCAAATATACGGAAGTTCCTCTATTTTTCGCTTCGTGGTCAAGTTCACTTCCAATCTTTACATAATGGGAAACATCAGCTATATGTATACCTATTTCATACATGCCCGCCATAGCCTTAGCGTCGGTGGGTTCGTTTCCGCTTATTTCCCTGAAAGATATTGCATCGTCAAAATCTTTTGCATCTTCAGGATCAATAGTGAAAGTGAGAATTTTTCTGAAATCGCGTCGTCTCGTGAAATCCTCGTTTTTTATTCCAAGATCTCTAATTTTTTTAGCTTCTTCTTTTATTTTTTGGGGGAAATCACTGTCAAAACCCTTCTCTATAGCGATAGCGTGCATTTCCGCATTATTGTCACCTGGTTTTCCTAAAATTTTTATTACTTTTCCTTCTGGCGCTTTAAGTGGATCTTTCCAAGAAATGATTTCTACATAAACCTTCTGTCCAGCTTTTGCGCCGTTTAACCCGCCCACTTCGCGATGCGAAGTGTTTCGGGCAGGCATTTTTTCTGGTATCAGGATGTCAGTATACATTTTAGTGTCGTCAGGTTTTAGAAAATATAATCCGTTTTCCTTTTCTAAAACTCCCGAAAAGCCGATTTTAGCACGTGAAATTATTTTAGAAACTTCTGCAGTGAGTCGTCCGTGACCTTTAGTATGCAAGATAATTTCAACCATATCGCCATGCAAGGCTGTGTTTAAATGACGGAAATCAATCTCCGAATCTTCTTCATAATCAGGAGTCCTAACATACCCAATACCTTTAGAAGAAATTGATATGACACCCTGTGTTGTTTTCGTAATTTTTTTTGCTTCTTTTCTCATTGTTATTAAATATAACATATTTTTTTTTATTTGCCTTTTTTGTAAGTTATGTTAGACTGTCCTTACCTGTCCCATACTAAATTTTTGATTACGGGGCATAAAGGTAAAAGATTATTAGTTAAAATTTTGGTATTGGGATGTTAAAAATAAGATTACAAAGAATTGGTAGAAAGAATGACCCATCATTTCGGGCGGTTTTGACTGACTCAAAAAATAGCACCAAAAGCGGAAAATTTTTGGAAATAGTCGGCACTTATAATCCAAAAGCGGGAGAGACTAATTTCAAAGTTGATCGAATAAAATATTGGGTGTCAAAAGGAGCACAACTCTCCGACACCATGCATAATTTTATGGTACATCAGAAAGCAGTAGAGGGTAAAAAAAGAAATGTGTTACCAAAAAAGAAACCGACCCAGAAAAGAAAGGAATTGAAAACAAAGAAATAGTTGTATATACTTATAGCAAGCAGTGGTAATAATTATTTTGGTCGTAACACTGCTCGTATAATTATTAAAGATTAAAAATAAAATATTTCTGAACACATATGCAAGATGCAGACAAGATATTTCTGGAATATGTAGTAAAAGCTTTAGTTGACAATCCGAACGATGTAAAAATCGATCGTACTGTTGATGAGATGGGTGTGCTCATTAGTCTTACTGTGAATCCTGCCGATATGGGCAAGATTATCGGAAGGATGGGGAACACAGCCAAAGCTATTCGTACCCTATTGCGAATCATAGGTATGAAGAATAATGCTCGAGTGAATTTAAAGATCAATGAGCCAGAAGGTGGAATGAGGCCTGAAGCAAGACCTGCAAATGGAGGAATGGCAACAAAAACTGTAGATCAAGCAATGGAAGATTTGAAAGGGATTTAGTTTTTCTAAAAAGAGCCCCGATTTGAATCGGGGCTCTTTTTTATGTATTATTAACTTATGCGATTTTTTATCATTACAATTTTCCCAGATATTTTCAGCTCATATTTAAATAAGTCTATTATTGGACGAGCCATAAAAAGTAAGCTTATTTCAGTGAAATTTTATAATCCCAGAGATTTTATAAAAGGAAGTAAAAGCAATTATAAACCAGTAGATGATAAGCCATACGGTGGGGGTCCTGGAATGGTAATGCGAGCCGAGCCACTACTGAAAGCAGTGGCGAAGGTCCTGAGCTTGTCGAAGGGCAAGAACAAAAAAATTCTCGTAATTAATTTTATTCCAAGCGCCGAAAAACTTACCACTGCATTTGCCAAAAAAATTTCTAAAAGATATACAGATATTATTTTGATTTGTGGAAGATATGAGGGTATAGATGCGCGGGTAGATAAAATTTTGAAAACCAAAAAACTTTCAGTAGGGAACTATGTCTTAACTGGTGGCGAAATTCCGGCTATGGTTTTGATAGATTGTGTTTCTCGTCAAATTCCTGGAGTTTTGGGTAAATATGAATCTTTAGAAGAAGAACGAGTATCAACAAGCGAAGTTTACACTCGTCCGGAAAAATTAGTTTATAAAGGAAAAAGTTATAAAGTTCCAAAAGTTTTACTTTCCGGGAATCATAAAAAAATAGAGGAGTGGAAGAAGAAAAAATAATTCCCAGGTAAATTTGACAAAAAATCGAATATGAGTATACTAGGAAGTAAGAGATTGATTGAGTTTCGGATGTATCTCCGTTTGTATTAATAGAGCTTAATCATAAATATCTAAATAATTTTTAGAAAAATAAGGAATGCAATAACTATATTTTTCTTAACCCTGTTAAATGAAATCTATCGGGTTTCAACTTTTGCTAAGCAAAAGTTATTTAACAGGGTGGCATTTTTATAGTCGTTTTACTCCTTAAAAATTAGCCATGCAAACAGAAAAACGTCCGAAAAAATATTTTTCAAGGTATAAAAACCCGCTAATAGAATTTCCGAATTTAATAGAAGCTCAAACTAAATCCTATAAATGGCTGGTAGAAGAGGGTTTAAAAGAAGTTTTTAAAGAATTTTCTCCAATCATAGATTACTCTGGGAAAAAATTTGAACTTGAATTTACCTCCTTTTCTCTGAGCGAACCGAACTGCGAAGAAAATGACGCTAAAATAAATAAACTATCGTATCAAGGGCTCCTTAAAACTCGGGTAAAATTAACGAACAAAATATTAGGTACGGTTAAAGAACCCGCACGGAACTTTCATTATAAATGGGGTGGAACGTGTTATTGTTCCTCAGCTGGCACGTTCTTTCGGAGTTTTCTTTACTGAGTCAGAAAGTAAAGGTAAAAAATATTTTGGAGCAAAAATTATTCCAGCTCGTGGAGTTTGGATTGAAATAGAATCAGAGTCTGATGAAGCAATTTATATAAGAATAGACAAAAAAAGAAAATTTCCTGCCACAGCCCTATTGCGTGTTCTGGGTTATAACACCAATGAAACGATATTAAAAGCATTTGAGAAAACTCCTAATTGCAAAGAAGTAATTGAAGCTTGTTTAGCGAAGGATGTCGCTAAAACATTAAGTGATTCATATATTGAAATATATAAACGTTTAAGAGATGGAGACATGGCTACACCTGAAAATGCTAAAGAGTTCATCAATTCTTTGTTTACTCCCGAAAGATATGATCTTTCTCCGGTTGGACGATATAGATTCAATAAACGTTTCGATAAGTCATTAGAGGAAAAAGAACTTGTACGCCGAACTATCTCTAAAGAAGATTTGATGACAGTAATTGCGAATATTATTGTCTTGAACAATACTCTGGGCGCCAAATCTGATGACATAGACCATTTGGGGCAAAGACGTGTTCGATTTGTTGGAGAAATGCTTCAGCAAAAAGTACGCACAGGCATGATGCAGATTAAAAGAAATATTCAAGACAGAATGTCTATTATTGACGTTGATACTGCTATGCCTATTCACATTATTAACCAGCGTCCACTTCAAGCCCGCATCAAGGAATTTTTTACTACCAATCAACTTTCACAATTTATGGCGCAAGAAATTCAGCCCTTGGTCCTGGTGGTCTGACTCGTGAACGTGCAGGTCTCGAGGTGCGAGATGTACATCCAAGTCACTATGGAAGAGTTTGTCCAATTCACACTCCGGAAGGCCCTAACATCGGACTTATTTTACATCTTTCTACTTATGCAAAAATTAATGATTTCGGAATTATTGAAACCCCGTATATAAAAGTAAAAAATGGAAAAATTACCAAGGAAATTCAATATTTAAATGCGCTTGAAGAAGAGAAGTACAATATTGCTCATGCAGGAATTCCTTATGATGAAAATGGGAAAATAACAGAAGAAAAAGTGGAAGCTAGAGTAAAAACTAATCCGGGTATGATTACTCGCAACCAAGTTGATTTTATTGATGTGGCAGCCAATCAGGGTTTTTCTGTAGCCACTTCTATGATTCCTTTCTTGGAACACAACGACGCCAATCGCGCCCTGATGGGATCTAATATGCAGAAACAAGCTGTTCCTTGCGTGCTTCCCGAAGTACCTTTGGTGGCAACGGGCGTTGAAGCTTTGGCTTCTCGTGACTCTGGCAGAATGGTTCTTGCCTCAGAGGATGGGGTTGTTTCTTATTTAGATGCAAAAAAAATAATAGTAAAAGGAAAGACAGAAAAAATATATTCTCTTGTTAATTTTTTGAGAAATAATAATTTTTCTGCATTTCATCAACGCCCGGCGGTAAATATCGGTCAAAAGGTGAAAAAAGGTGATGTATTAGCCGATACAACAAGCACCGTAGATGGACAAATCTCAATTGGTCAGAATGTTTTTATCGCTTTCTTGTCTTGGTCTGGATTAAACTATGAAGATGCTGTCATTATTTCCGAACGGCTGGTAAAGAAAAGTAAATTTACCAGCGTGTATGTTGAAGAATTTGTCTGCACGGTTCGTGATACCAAACTTGGACCTGAAATTACTACTCGGGACATACCTAATGTCGGAGAATTAAAACTTAAAGACTTGGATGAGGACGGCATTGTTCGTATTGGAGCCGAAGTCAGAGAAAATGATATTTTAATCGGTAAAATTACACCTAAAGGTGAGACTGAACTTACCCCGGAAGAACGATTATTACGTTCAATTTTTGCTGAAAAAGCGCGTGATGTTAAGGACACCTCCCTTCGTATGGAGCATGGAAAACGCGGACGTATTATCGGCATTAAAATTTTCTCCCGTGACTTGGGTCATACTCTTGAGGCAGGGATCATCAAGAAAATTGTTATTGAGGTTGCTCAAATTAGAAATATTTCAGTTGGAGATAAACTTTCTGGACGACATGGAAACAAGGGAGTTATTTCTAGAATCCTTCCGGAGGAAGATATGCCTTACACAGCAGAAGGCATACCAGTTGATATAATACTTTCACCCCTGGGTGTTCCTTCTCGTATGAATTTAGGACAAATTTTAGAAATGCATCTTGGCATGGCAGCTAATGCTCTAGGTTATCAAGCCGTTGTTCCTCCATTTCTAGGAGCAAAACGCGAAGAAATAAAAGAGGAGTTGAAAAAAGCCGGGCTTCCAGAAAATGGCAAATTAAAACTTTTTGATGGGCGTACCGGGGAAAGTTTTGATCAGGATGTGGCTGTCGGCTATATGTATATGTTGAAATTGCATCACATGGTGGAAGATAAAATTCATATGCGATCTATTGGACCTTATTCTCTTATTACTCAACAGCCTTTAGGGGGAAAAGCTCAAGGTGGAGGACAAAGATTTGGAGAAATGGAAGTTTGGGCCTTGGAAGGATATGGGGCAGCCTATACATTGCGAGAAATGCTTACCATCAAGTCCGATGATATTTTGGGTCGTTCTCAGACATTTGATTCTATTATAAAAAATGAAATCATTAAACCGCCAAATTCTCCTGCCTCATTTAATGTTTTGCTTAATTATCTACGAGGACTTGCGCTTGATGTTAACTTGAAAAAATATGAAAACTCTTAATAAAACTGATTTTGATTATATTTCGCTCAAACTTGCATCTCCCGAGCAGATAAAAGACTGGTCTTATGGAGAAGTCACTAAACCGGAAACCATAAATTATCGTACAGGTAGATCTGAACGAGGAGGTCTTTTTGATGAAAAAATATTCGGACCGGAAAAAGATTATGAATGCTATTGTGGAAAATATCGTCGCATTCGCTACAAGGATATTATTTGTGAGAAATGCGGAGTGGAAGTAACTCGTTCTATTGTTAGGCGTGAAAGAATGGGGCATATTGAGTTATCAACACCCGTTGCTCACATTTGGTTTTTGCGGGGAGTGCCTTCTCGCATGAGCATCCTTCTGAATATTTCAGTATCCGATCTTGAGAAAGTGATATATTTTGCCGGATATATTATTACCAAAGTGCATGAAGATGAAAAAGAAAAAATAATTAGTAATTTAGAAAAAGAATATAAAGCTAAATTAAAAAATGCGACTGATGATGACACGCGTAAAAGATTAAAAGATTTATTTTCTAATACTAAAAAAGAAATTTTAGAAATTTATGAAGGGAAAGTTTTAAATGAAATTTCTTTTCATCATTATTCTTTGAAATACGGTATTTGTTTTGAAGCAAATATAGGAGCTGAAGCTATTTATTCTATTTTCAAAAATCTTGATTTGAATAAATTAAAAATTCACACCGAGAAAATGATTGAAAAGGCAAGTATCATAGAAAAAGAAAAATTACAGAAAAGACTCTCACTCATTCGTGCTATGACTTATGCCGGTATTCGTCCAGAATGGATGTTTTTGACTGTTATTCCGGTTATTCCTCCAGTTTTGCGTCCAATGGTTGCCTTAGACGGGGGACGCCATGCAACGTCGGATTTGAATGACCTTTATCGTCGAGTAATAAATCGCAATAATCGCTTGAAAAAATTGAAAGAAATAAATGCACCAGATGTAATCTTGCGAAACGAAAAAAGAATTATTCAAGAAGCAGTGGATGCGCTTATAGATAATTCAATTGCCAAACAAAATGACAGTGCTGCCATGAGTCAATCTCAAAAACGTCCTTTGAAATCTTTATCTGATAATCTAAAATCCAAACAAGGTTTGTTTCGTCAGAATTTGCTCGGTAAGCGCGTAGATTATTCAGGTCGTTCGGTTATCGTGGTTGGTCCGGAACTCAGACTTAATCAATGCGGATTGCCGAAACATATGGCTCTTGAACTTTTTAGGCCGTTTGTCATTTCTAAAATTTTACAAGCTGAATTGGCATTTAATATTCGTGGGGCCAATAAACTCATAGAAGAACGCACTCCGGAAGTCTGGGCGATGTTAGAAGAAGTAATTCAAGGAAAATATGTTCTCTTAAACCGCGCCCCCACTCTTCATCGTCTGGGTATTCAGGCTTTTAATCCGATTCTGATTGAAGGAAATGCTATTCAAGTGCATCCGCTTGTTTGTCAGGCTTTTAACGCTGACTTCGACGGAGACCAAATGGCGGTGTATGTTCCTCTTTTAGAAGAGGCTCAATGGGAAGCCAAAGAATTAATGGCTGCTAATAAAAATCTTCTTAAACCTCAAAACGGCGACCCGATAGTGCATCCCAGCAAGGATATAGTACTTGGATCTTACTGGATGACTAAATCCGTTGACGGTGAACTTGGTGAGGGTAAATATTTTTCCAGCCCTAATACCGCCATCACTGCTTATGAATATGGAGTTGTTTCTCTTAGAGCCAAGATAAAAGTTCTGGCAACGAACAATCGTAAATACCTTAAATTTAATGAAGGATTTTTTGATACTTCCGTTGGCAAACTTCTTTTTAACAGCATTTTACCGAGTGATTTTTCTTATGTCAGTGATGAAATGACCCAAAAGAGATTATCTTCTCTTGTTGATGAGCTTATTATACACTATGGGGTGGACGATACTCCTCCTATCTTGGACAAGATAAAAAGTTTCGGTTTCAAATATTCCACATTCTCCGGCACCACTTGGGGATTAGATAATGTTAAAGTGCCTTCTGAAAAAGCAAAAATTGTTGAAGAGGGGAGGAAATTGGAAGAGAAAACAATCTCAGAGTGGAAAGAAGGCCTTCTTTCCGAAGAAGAAAGATATCAAAAAATTATCGAAATTTGGACTTATACTAAAAAAGAATTGGAAAAAGTTCTTCCCAAGACCCTTGATAAAAATGGTTCTACTTACGATTTGTTTATGTCCGGAGCCAGGGGCACTATGACCTCTTTAATCCAAATGGCGGGAATGAAAGGCCTTATTCAGAACAACCAGGGTAAAACATTGGAATTTCCTATCATTCCTAGTTATCAAGAAGGACTTTCTCCCATTGAATATTTCGTCACTACTCACGGCGCTCGTAAGGGGGCCTCAGATACCGCCTTAAATACTGCTAAAGCCGGATATTTAACCCGCAGACTGGTTGATGTTGCGCAGGATGTAGTTATTACTGAAAAAGATTGCGGAACAAAAGAAGGAAAAGTAGTAAGTCGAGAAAATATCTCCGGAATTGAAATTCCTCTCTCAAAAAATATCAGCGGACGTGT
>Ga0076008_117_pt1 | contig 15825 bp, 19 predicted proteins | sample RifGroB1_FD_68071 | JGI IMG/M metagenome (GOLD analysis project Ga0076008, IMG submission 68071) | Parcubacteria (Nomurabacteria) bacterium GW2011_GWB1_35_20 | reverse complement strand
ACAAGCTGGATTAGGAACTGGCACAGGAGCTAGTACTATCTCATTTCAAACTGGAACGACTTTAACCACAGGTCTTACTTTGCAAACGATGAGTACCAAAATGACTATTTTAGGAAACGGCAACGTCGGCATCGGGACGACGACGCCGGATAAGCTGTTGCACGTCTACTCTGCCACAAATGAAGCTGTATTAAGGATCAGCTCGGGTGTGAATGAAAATAATTCCCTGGAACTAGGGGAGGGGAACAACCTTTGGCAGTGGAGCAAGCGGAGCAGCGCCGAAAGTGACAGGCTGGATCTGTACCGGTATAACGGAAGCTGGAGTGCTTACATTACCGTTTTAACAAACGGCAACGTCGGCATCAGGACGACCAGTCCGACTGAATTACTAAGTTTAGGAACAGCTGGAACAACAAAAGGAGTACTTTCTTTAGCTGGTGTGACTTCTGGTAAAATAATTGTTCAACCTGCGAATGCAGCTGGAACCTGGACGATGACTTTACCAACGGCAGTTGGAGGAGCTGGGGAACAACTTACTGATGTTGCTGGGAATGGTATAACTTCATGGGCCGCTGCCTCATCTTCACGTCAATCAAAAGATATTATCGGAACAATAACTGACCCAAGTGAAGCATTAACTCAAATTCTTTCAACACCAATCTATCGCTTCAATTACAAACCAGGAATGGGTACAGGAGATAGCACAACTGAATATGTGGGTGTGATGGCAAATGAAGCTCTGTGGGCAATGCATTTTAATGGAACAATAGTTAACCCAGTTAATACTCTAGGATATATGGTTCTAGGGATACAAGCGACCAATAAAAAAATATCTGATTTGACATTAATCGTGACAGATAATTTTGTAAAACAAACATCCGTCAATGAAACTTTGTTAGCTTCTATTCAAGAATTGGATTTAAAGATATCAGATTTATCAACTACACAAATAGGCACTCCCGCTACCACACTTGGACAATATGCCAGTATGTTCTTTAGTGATGTAGTATATAGTGTAGAAAATGGAATAGCCTATATGAAAGCTTTGGTAGTTGATACTTTAAAAATCGGCAGTCCAGATAAACGCACTGGTATTACTTTATATGATGAAATAAGTGGCGAGCCATATTGTATCTCTGTGGCAAACGGAGAAACAAAAACAACTGCTGGGGAATGTGTGGTAATTGAACGTTCCGTTGCCGATGTTGACGAGCCGGTTGACGACAATCCCCAAGACACCACCCCCCCAGTCATTACTTTAAATGGTTCTAGCGAAGTTAATTTAGATATCAATGACACTTACACTGAAGAAGGAGCGACAGCCGTAGATAATGTAGATGGTGATGTTGCTATAATTATTAGTGGTTCGGTTGATACATTAACTGATGGCATATATACTATTACTTATACCGCAACGGATACAGCAGATAATACTGCTACAGCTACACGAACTGTAAATGTAGGAGATGTTGTAGTTACGCCTGAACCGACACCAGAACCTGAACCAGAGCCAGAACCTGAACCTGAACCAATACCGGAACCGGATTCGACAAGCTTACTTTTTTGAGCTGGTCTGGTTGAGGTCACACCAACTAAAAACAAAAGAGTGACCGACCCGAGGACCCGAAAAAAAGTAAATTCTGCGAAATAAAAAACAATTTAGAATGAAAATTGTAAAATTAAAAATTAAAAATTTAATGCTCATCACTTTTATACTAAGTATATTTTTTGTTTTGGGAGTATCTACCAGTTTTGCTGTAATCACAGCCCCAACAGAATTAAAAACTCCCGCCACACTTTTTGAATTCCCCAGAAAAGCAGACAGCTTACCTGCTGATAAACAAACAATAGAGATTGATATTTTTTCTACACCTTCTTCTGCTTCAGAAATAACAGAAAATAAGGAAAATCTTTCTTCTGCCTCAACTTTTGTGAAAACTAAAGAAATAACTGGTTGTGTTTTAAATAATCTCTATTTTGATGTTACAAATCTTTTTAAAAAAACAGGATTGATGTTTAGTAATACATATAATTTTCTTGCTTCTGCCCTGATGAATCTCCGAATTTCTTTTTCCGAACAGATAAATAAGATAAACGGCAGTGCTTTTACTAATTCTTTGGAACAAATAAAAAAAATAAACGGTAATATTTTTTCTTCTTCTTTTGAACAGATAAATAAGATAAATGGTAATGCTTTCATTACTTCCATCTCTAATCTAAAAAATCTCTTTAATCAAACAACTCAAATGATTAAGAATGTGTATAATTCTTTATCTTCTTATTTGATAAATCTTAGAAATTAAATTCTGGGAGTAGATAATTATTAAAACAAAACCAACATAAAAAATACAGGGGAACCCCTTGTATTTTTTATGTTGTGCGCGGCTGATGGGTGTTGATCCCACTACCTCTCCCGTGACAGGGGAGCGTTCTACCGTTGAACTACAGCCGCATTATTATATACTTTTCAAATTTTTTCTTCTTTCTCTTAAGAAACAAAGAACACTTATCTATTATACATAATTTTGTGTAATTTCAAAGAATTTTTTTGTGTCGGGGGTGGGGATTGAACCCACGACCTGAGGGTTATGATTCCTCCGCTCTACCAACTGAGCTACCCCGACAAAATATCATACAATATTCGACAATTAGACATTATGGCATGTCACTTGCCGAAGTGTTGCGGGGTCTGGAATCGAACCAGAGTCTCAAGGTTATGAGCCTTGCGAGATGCCTCTTCTCTACCCCGCTATAAACTAAAATACCCTTATAGGCATTTATTATTCTATCTTAAATTCTTCAAAAAGTAAACTAAATATACCCAAATTCTTGAAAAATTTGCTCATATAAACTAATTATCCTTTTTGCTTCGTGTAAAGAAAACTCGAAAGAAGAACCTTCATGAGCTATTTTATTTCTTATATTATGTACTTCCCAAGCAGAATTAAGACTGTGAAAATTATCTCTGTTTACTTCCTTTAATTTATCTCCTAAATTTTCTCCTTTAAATCCCAATTGGGTAAGTAAATCAAAAAGCATAGAATCAGCTTCAATTACTGCTAGTTTCCAATCATTTTCATTTACAGAAAAAAGATAATCTAAAACTTTTTTCCATTTTTCGTTTTTGAACGTTCCTTTTTCTTGTGATTCTTCTTCTCGCAAAGCCTGACTATGCGCATATTCAGCAATTTCATGTCTTAAGTGTGCACGCTCTTTTGCTCTGATCTCAAACATTCTAATGGTGGTATAAATAATTATAGCGATAAAAAGTATGGCTAGGAAAGAAAGAAAAACATAAAAACCCCCTAGGGTTTTCGCATTAAAAATATAACCCAAAAATTGAACACCTTTACTGAATAAATATTCCGGATTAAGAAGATCGGAACCAAGAAATGAATTTTCTATCAGAGGATTATTATTAAATGTATTCGTGGTATACATCCCAGTATGAAAATTTTAATAAATAATAATATAGTAATTATAACACGTTTTGTAAAATTTCATACGGGACAAGTATTATTTATTGCATCACAAAAATTATTTTTCTCTCAGGGTTTCAAATTTTTTCCCTATTTCAAAAAGAGAATTTTCACAAAAGTGAGAAGCCATAAATTGAATAGATAGAGGCAAACCATTTTTATCTTTGCCGGAAGGGATGGCTAAGGCGGGAATCCCGGTCAAATTCGCCGGGGCGGCAAAAATATCGCAAAGATACATAGCCACCGGGTCGTCTAATTTTTCACCCAATTTGAATGCGCTTGTCGGAGTAGTAGGAGTAGCAATAAAATTAACATTTTTAAAAGCTTCTAACATCTCTTCTTTTATTTTCTCACGAACTTTTATAGCTTTATTATAATAAGCATCATAATAACCATGGGAAAGAACATAAGTGCCGAGCAGGATACGTCTGCGAGCTTCTTTGCCAAAACCCTTACCTCGACTTTTTTTATATACTTCCATCAGATTTTCTCCTTTGTCGCTAAAACCATAACGTATGCCATCGAAACGAGAAAGATTGGTGGAGACTTCAGCCGGCATAATAATATAATAAGTCTCAAGAGAATACTTAGAATATGGAAGTTCTATATCTATTATTTTGTAACCGGAATTTTTTAGTTTTTCTATGGAACTTTTAAAATTATCCATTACTTCAGAATCCACTCCTTTTTCAAACAAGTGCCACGGCACACCGATTTTAAAAGCGGAAGAAAAAGGGGGTTTCTGAGTGTCTGGAGAAACTCTATCTTTTATAGATGTGCTATCCATCGGATCATACTTTGATAAAGCGTTAAAAACAATTTCTACATCGCGTACATTCTTGCCGAAAGGTGAAACTTGGTCGAGTGAATTACCCATAGCGATAATTCCATTTCTAGAAACTGCCCCATAGGTTGGTTTCAACCCAACCAAACCACAAAAAGAAGCTGGTTGTCGCACAGATCCGCATGTTTCCGTCCCCAGCGCTACTAAAACCATATCTCCGGCCACAGCTACTGCCGAACCGCCGGAAGAACCGCCCGGTACTCGAGAAATATCATAAGGATTACGAGTTACTCCAAAAGCGGAAGTCTGAGTGGAAGAACCCATGGCAAATTCATCCATATTTGTTCTGCCGATTAAAATTGCTCCTTGTTTTTTAAGTTCTTTGACGACTGTAGAATCATAGACTGCCACATAATTTTCTAAAATTTTTGAACCAGCCGATGCTTTATGGCCTGCAAACAAAATATTATCCTTGATAGCGAAAGGTATACCTGTTAACATTGTCGCTGTTCCGGTCTCAAATTTTTTTTGTGCCTCATCTGCCTGATTTAAAATGTCATCATAAATTTCTAAATACGCATTCAGTTGGGCATTTTTTTCCCTGATAACCTTCAAATATTCCTGCACCAATTCTTTGCAAGTAAATTCTTTATTCTTAAAACTCCTGTGTGTTTTTTCGACCGTCAGATTTTTTAAATCTATCATATATATCCAAAATTTTAAAAATTAAAAAATAAAGTTTTTAAGGGGTTTCGAGCGCGACGGCGCGAGAATTTCAGAATTTTTTAAGCTTCAAAAATTCCGTACCGGCAAAAATTTTATTTTCAATTTTTAATATCATAAAATTTTTTTCACTTTCAAAAAATTGTCTTGCGAGTCTGGAAACTGTTTTATAATAGAACCTTTAGAAAATTCCTGTAGCTCTATTTTATCTTCCCTCCAAACATTATAAACATCAAATTTTGGATTCGTTTCTTCTACTTTCACCCTTTCTATAGTTTTTACATACTTTAAAATATCATCCATATCTTTTAGAATTTGTTTTTTTTCTTCTTCATTCAAGTCTATTTTTGCCAGATCAGCTAGGTTTTCAACGTCTTTGATATCCATACTTAGGATTATAGCAAAATAAAGAGAAAAAATAAACCCCCAAAAAGAACATCTACGCTATAGCGTAGATTAACTGACGTACGATTTTGCCAATTTAAATGTTTTGAATTCTTTTTGCAATCCAATCCTTTTTAAATAATCAATAAATTCTTCTGGTAGTGGTGAAGGCCCAACCCAGACACTTCTTTGAATCATTATAAAATCGAAATTTTTAAGCTGACGACGAAACCAATCCCTTTCCTTTTTCTTGCCTTCTGGAATATCGTATATAAGAAGTAAATTTTTGGGTGTATCCTTATGAAAATTGGAAACAAAAGAGCATAAATACTGTCGTTTAGGTATATTTCTTTTCTTTTTGGGATTAAAGTCACCAAAACTAGGTAAACCAAAAATATTCACTGGCATACCTTTATAATTAAATTTTTTTCTTCCACTAGTCATATTATATCCAGTATATACTATTTCCTCAATCTACGCTATAGCGTAGATAATAAATATAGAAATAAAAAACAAAATAAATACAAATTATTTTACCAAGAACCGGAAGAACCACCACCACCAGAAGATCCGCCACCAAATCCACCAAAACCTCCAAAACGACCACCGCTACCACCGCCTCCCCCGCCAATCCACCATGGAAAATGACCTCCAGAATTTTTTACCTCCTGATATTTGCGCGAAACAAAGAAATCAAGCCCTAATCCGAAAACTATCAAAAGAAAGAACAAAAATACAGAAAAAACAACAGAAAGGGAACCAAAAAGCCAAATTATCCCGCCTATAATCGCTCCGACAATTCCCCCGCCCCACCAAGATTTTGATCTGCCTAAAATTGCCACCAACCATTGCAATACAAAAAAAGCAAAAAGAAAAAATTCAAAACTTATCCCCGATTTTTTTGCCGTGGAATAATTTTCCGGTACAATATTACTTCCACTAAGAGAATCAATCATTTCATCTAAGGCTCTATCAATGCCAGTATAATAATTCCCTTCACGAAAAGCCGGAGTAATAATTTCACTTTGAATATAAGAGGTAGCCAAATCAGTTAAATCGCCTTCCACTCCGTAGCCAGTGTGAATACGGGTTTTGCGTTCAGTCATAGCTATCAAAAGTAAAACGCCGTTGTTCTTATCTTTTTTGCCTATGCCCCACTTCGTAAAAATATTCTGGGCAACATTTTCGACAGTATCCCCATCTAAAGATGGTATTATAACTACAGCTATTTCGTTGCTTGTCTGCTTCTCAAAATTTGAAACTTTATTCTCTAAAGAAGTTCTGTCTTCTGATGAGAGAGTGTCAGTGTAATCATTCACAAAGTTCTGTGGTTTATCTAAAATATCAAAAGCCAAGCTCACGTGCGCCCCAACAAAAAACATTAAAACTGAGACCAGAAAAATAAATCTTTTCATTTTAAGTTAGATGTCAAGGACGGTCCTTGACATTTTTTTATTCACTGAAATCTACTTTGGGAACTACTTCTGTACCTTCTGTTATTTCAAAATAAGAACGTTCTGCCACCCCAAAAATTGAAGCAAGGATAGAATTCGGGAATGTTTTAACATTGGCATTTAGATTTTTTACCAAGTCATTGTATTTCATTCTTTCTACAGCAATGCGATTTTCAGTGCCTTCAAGTTCCACAGTCAAATCACGGAAGGATTGGGAAGACTTTAATTCTGGGTAATTTTCTGCAATAACCAAAAGCCTAGCCAGAGATGATTCTACCTGTCCGGCTGCTGTTGCTTTTTGGTCTATAGTGGTAGAACCCGCATATCGGGTACGAGCTTCTGCCAATTGTGAGAAAACTTCTTTTTCTTGTTTGGTTATGCCTTTGACTGTATTAATAACGTTCGGAATTAAATCATAACGTCTTTGCAGTTGATTTTCTATTTGTGCCCATTGTCCAGTAATATTCTCATTTTGGTTTACGAAAAAATTATATTTCCCCACAACCCAAGATGCTAAAAGAACGACCACAACCAAAACAATTATAAGCACTTTATTTTTTTGCCAAAAATTTTGTTCCATGATTTTTATCTTTAGATTTTTGATGAAAAATTTTAAGAGTCGTGGGTCCCCTGTCCTTATGACTCCGAGGGCGAAGGCTCAGAAATTTTTTAGCAAGAATCTTTAATTAATAATTATTTTTTATTCTGCCACTCTTCGACTAAAACAAGCAGTGGAGAAGCCAAGAAAATAGAAGAGTATGTCCCGAAAAACATTCCAGCCGTGAGCATCAAGGCAAAATATTTAGTGGACTCGGGACCAAAAAAGAAAAGAGACAATAAAACTATTATGACGGTAAGCGAAGTAAAAATAGACCGCATATACGATTGATCCAAACTTTTACCGACTGTATCACCGAAACTATTTCCAGTTTTGTTTCTCAAATTTTCTCTAATTCTGTCAAAAATAACTATGGTATCAGATACCGACAACCCCAGAATAGTAAGGACTGCCACCACGAAAAGGGTATCTACTTCAGCTCCATAAAAGCGACTCAAAATAGAAAAAAGTCCAATTGGAATAATAACGTCGTGTAAAAGCGAAACAATAGCCATCAGACCATATTTCCAGGAAGAAACTGGTCTAGAGATTTTTCTGAAAGCAAAAGCAATAAAAAGAATAATGGCGAGTGAAACCAAAACAATAGCGATAATCGCTTTTCTGGTAAGTTCGCGTCCGACAGAAGGTCCAATAGAATTAAAGTTTTTTTCCTCAAGCGGACTTTTACCATCTTGGGAAAGTGTTTTTAAAAGCAAAGAATGCTGTGCCTCATTTAAATCAAGGGACTTAACAATATAACCTAACTCTCCTGTTGGTTGAATAAGCACAGAACCAAAGTCTAGCGCTTTAAATACAGCGTCCAAATCAGATTGTGCCGGCCGATTAGTTTTATAAACAACTTCTACCAATGCGCCACCTTTAAAATCAATACCGATTCGGAATCCAAACACAAAGAGCGAAACAATAGAAAGTAAAACCAATACTATTGATATGCTGATAAATATTCTTTTGTTTTTAATGATAAACATGATTTTTCCCAGTGAGAGCTTTAGGCTCTCCTTAAGGAGAGCCTAAAGCTCTCACTGATTACTAAACCCACTTGAAAACAAAAATCTTACTACCCTGCTTTCTCCTATAAAAATAAGCCCTGAAAGAAAAATTCTAGAAATCATTATAGCTGAAAACATTGATATCAAAACTCCCAAACCGAGGGTCAGGGCAAATCCTTTGATCAAAGGCGTCCCAAACCAGAAAAGAATAATGGCAGAAATGATGGTCGAAGTATTAGAATCACGAATAGAAGACCAGGCTCGAGAAAAACCTGCAGAAACAGCATTTGCAATAGTACGTTCAAAATGTAATTCCTCTTTTAATCTTTCAAAAATAAGAATATTCGCATCCACCGCTATGCCGATAGAAATAATAAATCCAGCAATACCGGCCGCCGTAAGAGTGACTGGCAATAATTTAAAGAGAGTTAACATTATTGTTATATATATACAAAGAGCCAGTACAGCCATAAATCCCGGCAAGCGATACCAGAGAATTAAAAATAGTGCTACTACTAAAAATCCAATAATAGCGGCTTTTACTCCGGCGGTAACGGCATCACTACCCAATGTTGCTCCAATGGTTTGCCTAGATAATAAGGAAATTGGGACTGGAAGGGCGCCAGAATTCAATCTGCCAACCAATAATTTCCCTTCAGTGGGAGTAAAACTGCCAGATCTCTTCGCGAACGACTGGAATAGAAATAGGCGCTCCATCTAAATATATAGCTACCATTTTACCTACATTCTCTTTTGTAATTTGGGCAAAAAGTTTTGTGCCGGTATCGTCAAATTGCAAACTCACTCTCGGCTCACGAGTAGTTTGATCAAATTCAAGACTGGCTTTCTGCAAATATCTGCCGGTAAGTTCTGTTGAAACAAACTGAGAACTAGCATCTAAGGTCACTTTTCCATCTTTATCCACGGTTGCTTTTTGCGGAGTACCTGCGGGTGCTTCAATCTTGAATTCCAAAAGCGGAGTCTGTCCGATCATAGCTGTTGCCTTTTCTATATCCGTCACTCCTGGAAGATCAACTATTAATTTCTCTTCTGCTCCAGAAACAAATCCACTATTTTGCACTTGTACTATCGGTTCAGAAACACCAAAAAGATTTACTCTGCGTTCTATCACGTCTCGTAAGGCATCCATCGAAATAGTAATATCTCCAGCTTTCACTCCGCTAACATCAGCTTTATAAATCAAATGACTTCCACCGGAAAGATCAAGACCAAGACGAAATGAAGAATTTTTGAAAAATGAACTTTCGGTTTCAAAATTAGGGTTTAATTTAGGCTCTGATTTAAAGACAAAAAAAACCACGGCCGAACCCAGAATGAGTACTATTAATATAGATACTATCTTTTTCCACATAAATATATAATTATTCTATCTGTTTTTTACAAAAAATGCAATGAAAAAACCTAAAACAAATCCGCCTAAAATATCAACTGGAAAATGAACTCCGGCTATAATGCGACTGGCACCTATCAAAAATGCAAAAAAAATGAAAAGATAACCTGCCTGCGTAGACAGGCCAATTTTTTTGTGATTAAAAAAAAGAGCAAAGGCGGGAAAAAGAGAAACGACATTTGGAAATAAATCAAAGGGTCTTTGAGTATGAAACAAGAATTTCAAAACATAAGCTAAAAACCAAGCAAAAGCACTAGAGAAAAATATTAAAATAGTTTCCTTAAAATTTTTCTTATAAAAAATTAAAAATAAAAAAGCCAGGATTACAACAATGTAAGGGAAAATATCCGCGACAAAAATCACAATCTGATCAAAAAGTTCTGAACTATGAGCCAAGTTATAAAAAAAGAAAAAAATTGAATCATTCATATATTTGATTCGGCAAAATTACCCCGAGCCGTTCCAAGGGATTTTGCCACTTTCAGCACATTATTGAAAAGCATCGCTATGGTTACTGGTCCGACGCCTCCCGGCACAGGAGATATAAAACTGGCTACACCTTTTACTGATTCAAAATCTACGTCACCCACACCAGATTCCGAGGTACCCGCATCTATTATTATCGCTCCCCTTTTTATCATATCGCCTGTAATATACTTGCCTTTACCTATGCCTGAAATTATAACATCCGCTTGTTTTATTATTTCTTTTTTATTCTCCGTTTTACTTCTTACAATATCTGGATAAAATCCACGAAACTGAAGTAGGGCAGTAACAGGTTTGCCCACTAATTCTCCCTGTCCTAAAACAACTATCTTTTTGCCTTTGAAATCTAAATTTAGGTAATCAAGTAAAGCCATGCATGCAAGTGCAGTTGGAAAACCGAAATTTATTTCACCTTTATAAAATTTATCACTGGCAACCGTCCCTAAACAATCAACGTCAAGATGTGGATCAATAGCATCCATTATTGCTTTACCATCAAGTGTTTTGGGCAATGGAAGCTGGACAATAATTCCGCACATATTCGGTATTTTGTTTAAAATTTTTATTTCTTTTATTAAATCCTGTGTCTTGATGGATGTAGGAAAATTTGCGTTATGAAAAAGAATACCGATTTTCTCTGCGTTTTGCTTTTTCATTCGTACATATTGCATTGAAACTCTATCATTGCCAACAAGCACATCGCAAAAAATCGGTTTAAACGGCAAGAAGGCTATTTCCTTTTTTATCTTGGCCAAAATTTTATCCCTTATTTTTTTGCCATCAATAATTTGCATAATTTATCTAAATTCCTAAAAATTCGTTTTTCATATCGTCCCGATGGGCGGACCTGGCATACTTGCGCATATTCATTAAAATTCCTAACCCCGCAAATTCAGTAACCAAATGTGAACCACCATAACTCATAAAAGGAAGTGGAATACCCGTAATAGGCATCAACCCAAGATTCATGCCTATATTTATCAGTATATGACTCATGAAAAAAATAGCAATTCCTATGCCAAAAAGCATTTCAAAATTGGAAACCCCTAAAGAAGCGGAATGAAGAATCCTCCAGATAACCAGTCCAAAAAGCAGAAGGATAAAAGAAGAACCGACGAAACCCCATTCCTCGGCATAGGCGGCAAAAATGAAATCAGTTTGAGGTTCCGGCAAAAATTTCAATCGTGATTGTGTGCCAAAACCGAGATTTTTGCCTAAAATTTGTCCAGAACCAACGGCGATGATGGATTGAGAGGCGTTGTAACCAGAGTTATGTATATCTGCCAGTGGATCTAAAAAACTAACAACCCTAGCCTTCTGATATGGAGCAAAAGCAAAAACCCAGAGAGAGGCAAAAATAATTGCTCCAGCCAAAAGAACAAAAAATAAATGGGTCTTACGAAAGCATAAAATCCGGAAATAAAGATATGTTTTATATTTCTGATTTCCACGTGCCGGCGAGAAAAATATTTTGACAATATCAAAATGAGCACAAGTTTCATTACATCTGCCGGTTGAAAAGAAAAAACGCCGAAAGAGAACCAGCTTTGGGCGCCTTTTATTATATTGCCGATAACAAGCAAAATAATCAACAAAATACAGAATACTAAAAATAATGTCACCAAGACATCTGTGCGGCGCAAGAATCTGAAATCAATAAAAGAAAAAACGAAAAAAATAATAAAGGACAGTATGATCCAGATAATTTGCTTATCAAAAAAATTAATCATATCTTCCTGCGGGGTGAATGATTTCATGGTGAAAAGACCGCCTAGAATTATAGGAATAACAAAAAAAACCAAAAGCCAATCTATTCTTTTGATAATTTTCTCTATCCCGTTAGAAATTTCCATAAATAAATTATATACATTAAACGGTAAACGAAACATGTATTCCGTTATTTCTAACGGGATCTATCATTTCTTATTTTAACTTAACTAAAAAAACGTTATACATAGAGATTATTTCTTTGGCAACTACATTTCCCACTATCGGTTCCGGCCAAGTAAAATTAATATCTTCACTTTCCTCCGGTGTTAATTCATCTAAATAGGTACGACTGGCAGAAAGAGCATTACCTTTCTCGTCATATAAAAGTACTACCACACTTACTTCTGGAATTGTAAAAAGGGAGTCATTTTTTATGGTAGCAGATAGATGTGGTCTGGTATTTTGATTTTCCAATTTTATGTCTGAAACCAATATCTTTAATTGTTTCATTATATCTTCCGGTATTTTATTCCATATGGGTGTCTCGGTAAATTCAAAAGTAGTAAAAACAGGAACGGAATTGCCAACCCCAATCCCCGCCTCAAAAATAGCAAATCTGCCGGACGATGGAATAAACGTTTCACCCTCTCTTTTGCCTATATAAATGTTATCCTTATCGGAAAAACGAAATTTATATTTTATTTTATAGATAGCTGCATTTTTATTATGATTTTCAAGATAAGCCACTGCATTATAGCGTCCAGGAATAACTTCAAAAGTGCGAGACCATAGGATTGAAATTTGATCTACTTCAAAAGTACATGCTTTAGTGCATGACCCCCCGCAATCTATTCCTTTTTCATCCCCGTTTTGCTTATTATCTATACAAGTCGGTAATTTATTTACATATGGGAAAATTATTAAAAATCCAAATGCTAACAAAAGCGCAACAAAAATACTTACAAAAAAAAGTTGTCTTTTAAAAGCCCAAGTCATAAGGGTATTATAACACTTAGCAAAGCTAAAAAAAAGAGTTGAGAAGATGAAATAAAAGCATTATAATTACTCTACTATATGAAAAAATTGACCATAGCTGTTGGAACAACTTCCCTTCAAAAAATTAGCTATCTTAAAGAAGTCTTAAAAGAGCTAAAAATAAAATCGATTATTAAGTCTGTTGAAGTAAAAAGTGAAGTTTCTAATCAACCGATAACATCAAGTGAAACTAAAACAGGATCTATAAACAGGGCTAAAAACGCGCTAAGGAAAATTGAAAATGTCGATTTTGCCTTAGGTATAGAAGTTGGATATCATAAATATTTAAAAAATAAATATAAAATTTTTTGTTGGACAACTATTATTGACAAACATGGACACCAAATATCTGGCCAATCATACAAATTTTTGTTGCCAGAATACCATCAAAAAATTTTAGATGCTGGTAAATATTTAGGTCATAATTTAGATGGATATTCTAAAAAAATAAAAGGTTCTATTAGTGCATACATAGATAATATAATTCGTCATCGCAAACCTTTTATAACAAGTGCTCTGAAAGATGTTCTGATTAGATATCTAAGAAAAGAGGATTTTAAATAAATTTTAAAATAAAATTATGGAAATAAAAGAAGAAAAATCGTTTGGTATTATACCAGTTTTTAGAGACAAAAAAGATAACTTCACTTTTTGTCTTATTCAGCATGCTGGAGAACATTGGGGTTTCCCAAAAGGTCATCAAGATATAGACGAATTAGAGCAGGAAACTGCTATAAGAGAACTAAAAGAAGAAACAGATATTAGTATTGTTGATCTTTCAAATGATCAATCATTTTCTGAGAAATATTTCTTTGAAAAAAATAATATAAAATACAATAAATCTGTTAAATATTTTCTTGGTTTTGTCTCTTCTATAGATACAAGAACCCCTGACAATTTCAAAAATGAAATTTCTGAATTAAAATGGGTTACTTACGAAGAGGCAAAACAATTAATTACTTTTCCAGAAGCAAAAGAGATACTAGATCAAGCATTTAAATATTTAAAAACTATTATAGGGACAATAAAATAATTTAATTAAATCTTTTTCTATACGGCATCCAATTCTACCCAAAAGGTAGAGCCGACGCCGTCTTTGTTAGGCTCCATCCAAACTTTGCCTTTGTGCGCATCTACTATCATTTTGACAAAATTTTCTGTATTGATTTTTTAAGCATAGGCAAATCATCTACAATTATTTTCCAAAGTTCCTTGTCATCTACATCAAAATAATGATGAATCAACATATCTCTTGTACGAGCAATTTTTTGCCATGGCACATCAGGATTTTTATTTCTTATATTTTCAGAAACAAGCTTAACTGCTTCACCAATAACTTCAATATTGCGAGTCACCGCCTGTTTGATTGTTCTATTTGCTAAAAATTGTTCTTCGATAAAACCGTTTGTATCTTCAAAGATATTATTGATAGCTTCAAGTATGTGATTAAGATATACACTATCTTCTTTCATAAAGTGTAGTGAGTTCGTTTATAATAAATGGGCGAATGTATTTTGATAATCCGTGTTCAGTTATCAGGTCAACTCTTTTGCCAATTTTTTCTTCAAGCTCAATTTCAATACCAGCGTGATCAAATAAAGAAATTGGGTTTTTAAAATTAACTAAAATATCAATATCACTTGTTGGCTTTTCTTCTTCTCGGGCAAAAGATCCAAAAAGTGCAATAAAATCAGCACCTTTTTCAACAAGTGTTTCCTTAATTATTTCTTTAGTTTTTTCTCTTGAATCCATAAATATATTATAACATATTTATGAATCCTGTGCAGTATATGCTAAAAAATAACTTCCCCGTAAAGAATTTTAAGAGTCGTGGGTTCCCTGTCCTTACGTCTCCGAGGGCGAAGGCTCAGAAATTTTTTATGGGAAAGTTATTGTGCATCTAGTTCTACAAAGAATGTAGAGCCTTTACTGTCTTTGTTAGGTTCCATCCAGACTTTGCCTTTGTGGGCATCCACTATCATTTTGACCGAATAGAGACCATAACCCGTACTATCCACATTTATCCTCACAGAATCCTTGCCTCGTCCACCCTCCGTAAATAAATTATTTTTATCTTCAGGCGATATACCGATACCTGTATCTTTGACATAAAATCTAATTTTCTTGTCTTGTTTTTCCAATCCTACTGTTATCTTCCCTTCTCTGGTGTATTTTATAGAATTTTCTACTAAATTATTTGACACCTCTTTCAACCAAAAAGAATCACCAAGCACTTTATAAGTACCCGACGCTATTTTTGTTTCCATTTTCAATCCTTTCGTTTCAGCCAAAGCTTTTTTTTCAGATATTGTTTTATCAACCAATTCTTTAAAATCAATGGTCTTCATCTCATATTTGACCGTGCCTTTTTCCAGATTAGCGGCATTTAAAACCACATCAACCGTCTCTATACCCATATCATCCGATTCAAGACCTTGTTGTGCTCTCTTTTTTACCTCTTCGTTTATAGCACCAAAAGTCCCATCAAGTATTCCAGCAAAAATATATTTTGAGCGAGTGAAAGACCCTTTCACTTTATGAGTGACAAGATGCACCAGACTTTCCCTTTGTTTCAAAAGTTCTTCAAGATTTATATTAAGTTTTGCTAATTCTTCTTTCTGCTCTATCTCTTTTTTAACGGATTTTATAAGGAATCTGCCAAATATCACGATCGCAACAAAAGTTACGCCGGTTAATAAATAATTGACCGGGTTTCTTATAAATAAGAATTGCGAGCCGATAAGTATCGCA
>Ga0076008_108_pt1 | contig 19502 bp, 20 predicted proteins | sample RifGroB1_FD_68071 | JGI IMG/M metagenome (GOLD analysis project Ga0076008, IMG submission 68071) | Parcubacteria (Nomurabacteria) bacterium GW2011_GWB1_35_20 | reverse complement strand
CGATTTATAAATTCCGGTCGGAAATAATCTTTCATTGCTTCCATCACTTTTTCTTTCATATTGCTATAATCTTCTTTGTCAGATTTATTAGAAAATCCGATAGATTCCATTTTCTCTATAAATTGCGAACCAATATTGGAAGTAAGAATAATAATAGTATTTTTAAAGTTGACTGCCCTCCCTTTTCCATCTGTCAGTCTTCCTTCATCAATAACTTGAAGCAACATATTGAAAACTTCTGGATGAGCTTTTTCGATTTCGTCAAAAAGTATCACAGAAAATGGGCGGTGTCTGACGGATTCAGTTAGTTGTCCTGCTTCATCATAACCGATATATCCCGGAGGCGAACCGATTAGCTTTGATATTGAATGTTTTTCCATGTATTCAGACATATCTACTCGAATGAGTGCATTATCATCGTTAAATATAAATTGGGCCAGAGTTTTAGTGAGTTCTGTTTTACCAACCCCCGTCGGACCTAAAAATATAAAAGAGCCATTGGGCCTGTTGGGGTCTCCTATGCCGGCGCGTGAACGACGAATTACATCACACACACGGATAATGGCTTCATCTTGGCCTATGACTCTCTTTTTCAGTTCTTCTTCCATTCTTTGCAATTTAGCACGATCCTCTTCAAGCATTTTGGTGAGCGGAATACCAGTCCAGCGCGCTACCACTTCCGCTATATCTTCCGCTGTTACTTCTTCTTTCAAAATTCTTCTTGATTTTTGAAGTTTTTTCAAGCGCAGAAGTTTCATCTCTAATTCTTTCTTTAAAATAGGTATCTTACCATAACGTATTTCCGCAGCCCGAGACAGATCTGACCTCATTTCCGCATCTTCAGCCAAGAGACGCATAGCATCCAGTTCTTTTTTAATTGAACGAATCTCCATAACCGTTTCTTTTTCATTTTGCCACTTCAATTCAAGTTCTTTTGTTTTCTCATGCAGATTGGCAATTTCTTTATCTATTTCTTTTATCCTGCTCTTTATATTTTTACTATCTTTGGTATTGTTTTCAATTTCTTTTTTGAGCGCTTCTTTTTCAATTTCTAAACGCATTATTTTTCTGTGCGCATCTTCTAAAATAGTAGGCTTGTTCTCAAGCGCAATTTTCAAGGAAGAGGAAGCCTCATCAATAAGATCAACTGCTTTGTCCGGCAGGAATCTATTGGTAATATAACGACTAGAAAGATTTACCGCTGCAATTATGCTATCGTCAGTAATACGAACTCCGTGAAAAAGCTCATATTTTTCTTTCAGACCACGAAGTATGGTAATAGCATCTTCTACGCTAGGTTCATCAATATAAACAGGTTGAAAGCGACGAGCTAAGGCTGGATCTTTTTCAATGTGTTTTTGATATTCCTTCAAGGTTGTGGCACCGATAGCCCGCAATTCTCCGCGAGACAAAGCAGGCTTCAACATGTTTGAAGCATCCATCGTACCCTCCGAACCTCCAGCCCCAACAATAGTGTGAATTTCATCAATAAAAAGAATCACTTTTCCATCTGCTTTTTCTATCTCTTTCATAATACCCTTTAATCTTTCCTCAAATTCTCCGCGATATTTTGTACCAGCTATAAGAGAACCCAAATCAAGAGAAACGAGTTCCTTGTCTTTCAGGGATTCAGGAATATTATTTTTTGCGATACGTTCTGCCAGACCTTCCACTACCGCTGTTTTACCAGTACCGGCTTCGCCGATTAAAATCGGATTATTTTTAGTCCTGCGAGAAAGTATTTGGATGATGCGCATTATTTCGTTATCCCGTCCAATAACCGGATCCAATTTGTCTTCCTTTGCTAATTTAGTCAAATTGCGAGTGTATTTCAAAAGCAATCTAAATCTTTTTGGTTCCGTTACATCAGTAATATTTTGACTGCGAAGTTCTTCTAATACTTTCATTACAGGATCTTTAAGGATTCTAAAGCGGGCTAAAGTTTCTCGCGCCTCCCCTGCAACTTCAAGCATAGCAATAAAAAGATGTTCAGTTGAAACAAAATCATCTTTCATATATTCCGCTAATTTTACTGAGTGTTCTATTACTTGGGCCAAATCAGGATTGAGATAAATTTGATAGGCTGGTGAAAGAGTACTTTGAGATTCCGGTGATTCAATCGATTCTAAAATAGAATCTGTTAAAAACACGGTATCTACTTCCAGTTTATCTAAAATAGAATTCACCATGCTCTCTTCTTGTAATAATAAAGCGACAAGAAGATGCAAAGAAGTAACGTGGTTCTGTCCACGTTCAATAGCAAGCTCATGAGCTTTTTTGATTGCATCTTTTGATTTAGTTGTAAATTTGTGAAGCGGTGGCATATAAATTATTTATAAAATAAAAATCATAAAGTAAAAAGTTATAAAATTATAGTGTAGCTTCCAGTGTTTTCAAGGCTTCAGCGATTAAATCGATTGAAGCGAAAGATATGGTGTCACCAGAAAGAGCAATACCCAGGGCTTCACCGTCTAAATTCAACACCAATCCCCCTGCATCGGATTTAGCCGCAATCAAATCTATATTTTTATTTTCGTTTAATCCTTCAAAAATAGAAGAAGAAACATTATTACCCATAACTAAAACTTTCTGTCCTATTTTCATTTTACTCAAATCTCCCAAGGCAGGCACAGTGAAAACAATCTTATTTTTTTCATCTAACGGCGACCCTATTTTAAGAAATGAAAATCCCGTTTTGTCTGCGAATAAGAAATCCGCTTTGAATTTTCCGCTGTCATTCTTCAAATAATAGACTTCCTTATCGGGCACCAGTTTGGCATCAGCTACAATTATGCCGTCAGAAGAAGCAAATCCCCTGCCGGCAGGAATTTCAATTGCACCGCCATTTAAATCAAAACCATCTTTACTTACAGCGAATACAGCCGACTGATTTTTAGCAATAGCATCTACTACTAAATCTTCTTCTTTAATGACAACTGTTTGTACTGTCGTTTTGCCCTCTACTTGTTGAATTTTCTCAACAGTTTGTTTGATAACACGATTCACCGGCACGGTAAAAGAAGCCGGGGCTTGTTGCATTAAAGTGACTGTAGTTATGCCAGTGGCAATAGAAGTCACAAAACTAAGCAATACCGCCAACAATATAAGCTGTGATTTATTTAAATCTTTGATATCCATACGTCAATTATACCACTTTTTTAGTTTAAGCAAAATTTTAGACAAAATTTTGCTGGTATAGTCAATATCAGTTTTAGTCGTTTGTCTGCCTAAAGAAAAACGCAATCCTCCAATTTCAACGTCAGATTCTGGACGGATAGCTTTTATAACATATGAACCTCCCTTTTGAGAACTTTTGCAAGCACTTTTGGATGAAGTCATTATGCCATTAGCTGAAAGTTCCATAACCAAAAGATCACTCGGGATTTTGGGAAAAGTGACATTTATAATATTTGGTAATCGATTTTCCAAGTCGCCATTTATAATTAACGAAGCAGAAGAATAATTTTTGAGTGTCTGGTTGAGCCCTTCGGACTTTATGAGGGCGACCCGAGGACCGAAAAAATTATTCTTCTGCGAAGTTAATTTAATAATAAAATAATTTCGAAGTTGAGTTAAACGTCTCGATTCTTTTTCTTTATTTTTTTGAACTAAATTTAGTGCCTTGGAAAATTTCAAAATTTCTGGTAAATTTTCCGTTCCAGGACGAAATCCCATTTCCTGATCTCCCCCGCCAAATATAGCCGCGAGTGGAACAGATTTTTTCTTATAAAGTATTCCTACCCTTCCCGCCCCCTCTATTTTGGAACCAGAAAGAGAAAGCAAATCTACCCCTAATTTTTCAACGTTTAAATCCAAATAATTTACCGCTTGCACGGCATCGGTATGAAATACAGGAAAACATAGCTTTTTAAAGCTATGTTTTCCTTTCTTATAGTGCCTAATTTCTTTAGCAATCTCTCGAATAGGCTGAATTGTGCCAATTTCATTATTAGCATACATTACTGATACCAATATTGTATTTCCCTTTATTTCTTTTTTTATTTTTTTCACATCTATTATTCCATTTTTTTCAACAGGCACTATTGAAATTTCCGCCAGTTTTTTTTTCCGAAGCATTTTAAAAGTTTCTAATACCGAAGGATGTTCGATGTTAGTGGTAATAATATGTGGAATCTTTGGGAGCTCGGCTCCCTCTTGGGAGCCGAGCTCCCAAGTGCTAAAAACAACACCTTGAATAGCAAGATTATTACTCTCTGTGCCTCCACTGGTAAAAATTATTTCTTCAGGTCGAGCTCTCAAAATAACAGCCACTTCCTTACGTGCATTTTGAAGTTTTGTTTTCGCTTTTACTCCCAGCATATGTACGGAACTCGGATTGGCTGATATTGAAGCTGTGTAATCTAAATAAATATTTCTTGATTTAGGCATGGAAATAGTATATATTGAAACAATATGAATATAAAGCCTGAAATAATTTTTCTTATTTTTGTTGGAGTGATTGTTCTAACCGGCGTTATTTGGGCCATTAGAACAGAAAAACGATTAAAAAGATTTTTTGCCGGGAAAAAAGGAAAAGATTTGGAAGAAAGCATTATAATCTTAGAAGAAGATATTTCAAAACTGAAATCCGCAAAAGAAAAAACTGAAAAGGAAATCATTGAAATAAATAAAAAATTAAAAAAGAGCATCAGAGGTCTTGAGACTATACGTTTTAATCCTTTTCCCGATCAAGGCAGCAATCAAAGTTTCGCGGTTGGCATGGTAAACGAAGATGGAGATGGTGTAGTGTTTTCAAGTTTATATTCTCGTGAACGAATGAGCATTTTTGCTAAACCTATTAAAAATGGAAAATCAGAATACGAACTTACTACCGAGGAAAAGGAAGTTTTAAAGAAAGCTAAAGTATAATTATGGATAAAAAAGAAGAAAAAAGCATAACAAGACCACCAGTAGTGGTGATTATGGGTCATATTGACCATGGTAAATCAACCCTTCTTGATTACATCAGAAAAACAAATATAGTCGAAGGAGAATTGGGAGGCATAACTCAGCATATTTCCGCTTATGAAGTCATTCATTCTCCTCTAAACTCGGAGCAAGAAAAAAAAATAACTTTTATTGATACACCTGGCCATGAATCATTTTCAAAAATGCGTGAACGTGGAGCGCAGATTGCTGATATCGCTGTTTTAATTGTTTCCGCCGAAGACGGAGTAAAACCTCAGACAATCGAAAATTACGGCGGTAAAATTCCATTTGTCGAAATTTCAGCAAAAAACGGCACTGGGGTAGATGATTTATTATCATTGATTAATATTCTGGCAGAAATGGAAAACTTTAAAGGTGATAAAGATGAAAATGCTTCTGGCTTGGTGATTGAAACAAACCTTGATTCCAAACGCGGAATTCAAGCCACTCTCATCATAAAAAACGGTTCTCTCAGAAAAGGGATGATTGTGGTGGTAGAAGATAGTGTTTGTTCTACGAATATTATGGAAAATTTTTTAGGAAAAATAATAAACGAAGCAGCTTTTTCTGGTTTTGACAAAATGCCCCGGATAGGCGCAGAATTCAAATCTTTTAAAACCAAAAAGGAGGTAGAAAAATATATAAGAGAATTTGATTTCTCAAGGTCGGACCTTGGGGATTCAAAAAGGTCCGACCTTTTCCCGCCGGAAGATGGTACTAAAAAAATAATTCCAATTATATTGAAAGCGGATATTGCGGGTTCCATAGAAGCTATAGAGAAAGAAATAAACAAAATAAGAAATGAAAACGCAGAATTTAAAATTGTACAAAAAGGAGTGGGGCCTATTTCGGAATCAGATATAAAAACTATCAGCGGGGGTGAAAATATTCTGGTTATAGGATTCAATGTAAAAATAGACAAAAGCGCGGTTGAATTGGCCGATAAACGGGGTATCACTATTTCTTTCTTTGATATCATCTATAAAATGACCGAATGGCTGGAAGGTGAAATGGAAAAAAGGAGGCCAAGAATTGAAACTATAGAAACAACAGGCAGTTCAAAAGTCCTAAAAGTTTTTAGTCATACCAAAGAACGTCAAATAGTAGGCGGTAGGGTCTTAAAAGGGCGGATAGTTTTAGATAAAATTGTTAAAATTATGCGTCGAGATTTTGAAATTGGACGTGGCAGAATAGTGAATTTGGAAAAGGCTAAAATGAAAGTGAAAGAGGTAGAAGAAGGTACGGAATTTGGTATGATGATTGAATCAAAAACAGAAATTGTGGAAGGAGATGTAATTGAATCGTTCAATGTTACCCAAAAATGATTCAAAGAAATGAAAAAGTGGCAAATCTTCTGAAAGAGCTGGGGGCTCAATTTTTGGAACGCGAAAATAACAACACTTCTCTCATTACAGTCACATCCTGCACAGTATCACCCGATTTAAAACGGGCCACTATTTTTATAACCGTCCTACCTGATGAAAAAGAAACTAAGGCTCTCGCGTTCGTAAAACGGAAACGCGGCGAATTGCGTGAATATATTAGAAAAAATATACAAATAAAAATTATTCCTTTTATTGATATACAAATAGATCGCGGAGAAAAAAACAGACAAAAAATTGACGAACTACTCAGAGAAAAGTAATATTAAAATATGGCCTAGTCGCCAAGTGGTAAGGCAAGAGTCTGCAAAACTCTTATACGGCGGTTCGATTCCGCCCTAGGCCTCAATTGTAATTTGAAAATAAAAATATATAATTTGATTTATTGCCCGAGTGGCGTAATTGGTAGCCGCGCGAGACTTAAAATTTCGTGACCGTAAGGTCGTGTGGGTTCGATTCCCACCTCGGCCGCCCATAGCTCAGCTGGTAGAGCAGATCCCTCTTAAGGATAAGGTCGGGGGTTCGATCCCCTCTGGGCGGACACAAAAGAATATATTGCTGGGATGGCGGAATTGGTATACGCGCTAGTCTTAGGAACTAGTGGGGCAACCCTTGGGAGTTCGAGTCTCCCTCCCAGCACTTGACTTTTATACAGATAAGTGCTATACTTATATGTATGAATAAAACAAGAAACAATTTAATACTTTTAAGCTTGGAAATATTGCTTATTTTGGCTTTTGGTGTAATGATTTTTGCCCCTATCGAAACTAAGGCCTATGACGAATATTCTTATTATCGTTTCGCAAGTAATCCTGAACCAATAAACCCAGTACCAATTATTTCCTCAATAAAACCAAGTTCTATCGATAAAATAAGAGGAAGAACAACTATTACTATTATTGGAAACGGTTTTACCCCAGATTCAGTAGTTAGAAAAAATAATTCCAATCGTACTACCACTTTTATAGATTCTAAACATCTTTTGGTAGATATTTTTCCTAGCGATGCCTATAATCAAAATGAATTTTATCTAACCGTTTTAAATGGTGAACCAGGGGGAGGATTTTCAAATGCTTCCTTATTCACTATAAAAAATAACATTACAACAACAAATTATTCTACTACCCAAAATAGTTCTAATTCCAACTACAATACTAATTATTCAAATACCTCAGAGGAAAACAACAGCGTGAGTGCAAGTGATTTTAACGAAAGTTATGGCAGTCTTACGGCTAATGCCCTTCTAGGATCAAACAGTTTTATGCCTACTGGTCTAGTGCAGTGGATTATCTTCGTAATACTAATTGTATTGATAATCTTTTTATGGAGACATGTTCATCGTTCTAAAGAAAAATATATGCTAGAACCCATGAAACACGCTTAAAATAGCTTATTAATTAGAAACAAAAAAGTCAACCTTATAGGTTGACTTTTTTGTTTATGTGTGATATACTTTAAAGATACTAAGTACTTTGACAATAATGTTAGATTAGTTTGTTTATTTGAGTGGCTATTCCACTTTTAACCTTTAGGCCTTTCAAATAAACAAACTAATTAATAACAAAAAAATAAGAGGAAACAAAAATGGAAATAATAATCATTATTGGTGTGATAGTAATCACAATGATAGTATTTCTAAACGCCCTTGTAATCGTACCAGAGTATACCTTCTATGTTTGGAGTGTACTTAGATCACGAGTGCGGGGACCAAAAGGAATACTCCGAGAAGGACCACATATTGTATGCCCTTTCATTAGTTCCACTGAAAAAGTTTCCTTGGAACTGGTAAAGAAGGACATTAAATTCTCTTTTACCACAAAAGATGGTTTTAATATGTCAGTTGAGGGTGTCTTTCAATATAGACCTGATCCTGATGTATTGCATCTCAAGGGTCATCCCGATGAAGGACGAAACGTTTTTGTCACAGTCAGTGAAGAGGTAATCTTGGCTGGTGTGATTGAAGCTGTGGAAGCGCGAATCGGAGGAATTGGGGGAAACCATCCCCACACTGTGTTCATTGAGAGTCGACCAGCTCTCGGTGATATCATAAATGCAATCTTGCGACTTGCAAGACCGCCACACATCATGCACAAAAAAAGTGCAGATGTCCCAAACATAAAAAATACTAATTCTTGGGGAGAAAAAGATTGGTATTTCTGTGGCAATCCTAGTTGCCCATTCGACAAACCAATAAATGCTAATCAGCTTATTGAATTCTACAACTTCCATTGGCCAGAAATTAGAGTGATTAAAGCTAACGAGAAAGAGTTATACGATAGTCATTCTGATATTGAACAGCGTTATGGAATTGATGTGGAAACATTTGACCTCGGAAACGTAAATTTCACGTCAGAAACACAGGCAGCTCTCGAGGAAGAAAAACAAGCCGAGGCGCGAGCGAAAGCGGCGAACAAAAGAATAGAGATAGCAAAAAAGTTTCGAACCGAAGTCGAAGTCTCACCTCAAACCGCGGTCGATCAAGCAGATCTTCTTTTAGATCCAGCAATCAAAAAAAACATTGTATCCATACAAGGAGAGGCGGGAATCCTTGGGGGAATTATCAGTGCTTTTACAAAAAAGGGAGGTGAATAATGCACAAGCAGGGATTTAACCAAGGGGGGGTTTTATCAAACAAGAAGACACTTATCGCAATAGCGATAGTGGCGGTTATCACAATTCTAGTCATGATAATTATTAAGGGTTGTGATACACCACGAGATAAAACATCTCCACTCTCGTCAACAACCAACGACACCGGTAATAATTACTCTTCTAATTTCCCAACCTCGGGGGAAGGACATGCTACATTAGATAAACCTATCAAAGCATATCTTATACCTCTCAAAACTCATATTAAAGTATTGGGTGCAGGTCACACAAAATTCGTGTTTGCATCTGATCCAAATACATTCTTCATATGTGCATGCAAAAAATATGAAGGGGAATCTGGAAATATAGAAGACTGGTATCACATGCCAGCAGGAAACTATTTTATCTATCCTTACCAAAAGGATGAAATAGCAGTTTCTTGGAGGTAAAAAATTAAATTGTTGCGCTAAAGAACGCAACACAAAAGGGGTAGTTTTTAACTACCCCTTTTTTATTGCCAAATTTTTATATATGAAATTACGGATTATAATCATTCAGCTGTACTGTTCCCTCTTCAGGATTTATTCCTTCTATATTGAAAGTTCTCATAATAATATTCAAAATTGTGAAAACTCCCATCATTATAACAATTCCAATAATCCCCCAAATCATATGATTTTTACCAGTCGTTTTTTTCTCTTCATTTTCTTGATTCGAAATAAATTCAAATATACCGTACAGAAAATACACTACTGCTAAACCAAAAAGAAGGATGATGAGCGGATTTATGATAAGCCTATTTACATTTGAGACGAAAGAGTCAACACTCGCATAAGCTATGTTTGTAAAGAGTAAATCCATTCTATAGAAATTAAAAAGGAACTGTTGGAATACTAATGTTTGTTGGTTGATCTAGATCAAAAGTTCTCTTAACAATACCAACGAGTCCCCACATAGCAACAATTACTACCAAACCAATGATGCCATAGATCATCCTCATTTTTCCTTTTTGTTTTGCTTCTTCTTCGCTTGAGATAACATATTGTACAACTCCCCATACAAAGTAAACCACCCCCAAAACAATAAGGACAGGAATAAGAGTATCTAAAATATTACCAAATTTACAAATTATACTTTGCACCGTTCCAAGTTCCACAGAATCACAACCTGTTGCATTTTGTGCTAAAGCCACAAATGGCGCAAAACCTACAAGACTCGACAACCCAATTAATTTTTTCTTCATCCCGTTTAGAAATCATCCAACCCGTACATTATCCTAAGACATATAAAGGCAGATAATTCTTATTTTTATAATTTCACCCCGTTATGTAAATTTCTAACGGGATTCATAAATTTATAAACGACCTTATAATAATACTAATAATAACCTATATTGTACCACAAAAAACAAACAAAAGTAATGCAAGTTAATTACTTTAACTGTGGAATAACATACTCAATACCAAAAGTAGACCCTACTATCTTTACTAAACCCCAAACACCAATCATTACTGTTAGACCTATAATTCCCCAAATCATAAATTGTTTACCCTTTTCTCTTTTTGAGTCTTCTTCGTTATTTATGACATATTGAACAACTCCCCAAATGAACATAACCATAGCCAAAGCAAAAATAAGAGGAATCACCGACCCACTGATAATACAACTGACATAACTTAAAAGGTCTTGAAACTTAGGATCAGCAGCTAAAGTACATAACATAAAGATATTTAATAGAATAAGTTAATTTATAAAGCAAGCACGGTTTCTGATATAAGCTGTGCGATAGCCCACGACCCTATAAGTATCGCTGCGCCAATCAAAGTATATAATAATGCATCTTTAGCTTTTTTAATAGATTCTGGTTTGCCTCGGGCAGAAACAAAAAGAAAACCACAATAAATTATGGCCAAGGCAATAATAGGTATACCAATTTTTATTACTCCTTCTAAAATAGTTTTAATTAATTCATTTATTGTGTCTGCTCCTATGGGATTATCAATTGTTACAAGGGGAGGATTTGTTTCACAGCCTGGAGCGGAAGGATTCGTACTACAATTTTGAGCAAAAGACAAAACTGGAGAAACTAAGGCAAAAGCTATTAAAGTAATTTTCAATAAATTTTTTTTAATATAATTCATCCCGTTAGAAATTTTCTTATTCATAATTTTTCCTTTTAACTTCCCATTATTAAATTTCTAACGGGACAGGTATCTATATTATATTCTTTATAATCTCAAAAACCAAACCTATTTCAAAAATGGTGTACCCGTATACCCTACTATTGATAATACTGTTTTCACTATGAGAAAAGCCGCAGCCGCCACAATTAAACCGATAGCTACATTGGTAAATATTTTCTTTGCTTTTTCTCTTTTGGATGTTTCCCCTCCTGAAGTTATAAGTTCAAATCCTGCATAAGCAAATATTATGGCAGCAATAGGTACAACCATAACAAAAAGAATAAAATTAACTATTGTATTTATGAGAGTTAAAAACTGATCAAATCCACATGGATTTTCGGCTGAACCGTCACAAGGGACTAAACCCGTATTAGAATCAATCGGGGTCGGGGTTGGAGGCATTTCTATAATTTTTATAGTTATTGAAGTAGCTTTCATACCTCCTATGTTATCAAATGCTTGAGCGGAGTATATATAATTTCCAGGAGTGGTTTGCGAAACAATATACGTGTAGGGAGGATTATCAAATGTTTTTATAACAGTACCCCCTGCATTTCCTTGAAATAACGTTACAAGATCAACTGTTCCGTCAGAATCGGAAGCGGAAATATTCAAAGTAATAGCATTCCCAACATTAAACGTTGCGCCATTTGATGGACTTATAAATTTAATCTCAGGTAGTTTATTTGTCTGAGCATGAACAGTAAAAAAAGAAGAAAGAAGAATGCCAATCACTAATAATTTAATTTTTTTATTTTTCATAAAGTTTACTTTACTAATAATAATCCGATTTTAGTGCTAGCATCATTTATAGCCTGAGTCGTTGACATGCTATTGGAAAGCACTTTTTCTACCATCCCTTGGAAAATATTATCAGTGCTTTTGGGCGATGGGTCAAGCCAACTTCTGGCAAAAAAAGCAGAGGCATAGAAAGTCGGCAAATATGCATCTGTCGGCATACTTTTAAGCAAGTCTCGACGGGCTGGGGATACTCCGAGAGAAGCAGCGAATTTTGAAGCAAAGTCACTGTTTGCCATAAGGCCCGCCGCTATAAAAGCAGTATTAAAATTTTTAGAAAAAGAAGAAATAGCAATACCTGTTACACGAGCAGAGGTCATTTTAAAATTACTATTTCTAATTTGGGGTATGGCTGTGACTAAAAAGTTTTGATTCGGGTTTTTGTTAACTAAAGATTGAAGTTCACTGGCATAACCAAAATAAAACGCTAAATTCTCCGCACTAAAAACATCACGGGAGTTAGAAAAAGATTTATTCCAAGAATAAACATCCTTTAACGGATCGGCAAAATCTGTATAAAATTTTAGAATTGAGCCTAGATCATATTTTTTATCACTCTTGTCTAAAACAGATATAAAGGACCCATTTTTTTCAGATACAATTGAATTTCCTGCCTGCATAAAAAGAGTGGCCAATATGTCTTTGGCGTGTAGAACATTTGAAAAATGTCCCATGGCTACTGTACTTTTTGTAATTGCCCCCCTACTATCTTTTTGGGTTAAAAGCGAAGTAAGATTAGCAAATTCATCCCAATAAGCCGGAGGATAAGCAATTCCGTTTGCATCAAGAATGCTTCTGTTGTAATACATCATCATAGGATCAACCGCCAGTGGAAAAGCTAAAACTCCCTTGAAAGTCAAAAATACTTCCCCTGCACCAATGAAAGTATTTTTAAAGGTATTAACCGGAAAACTCTGATATGGAATAGTGTAAATTTTATTACTATATTTATATGCCAAATCATCAGAAATAAAAAACATATCGGGACCTACTCCTCCGGCCAGCGCTTCCAGTAAATCATTATCAAAAGTATCTGGAGATTTTTCTACATATTTTACAACAAAAGTGGGATTAGCACGATTAAAATCTTCAAGGATAGGAAAAAGAATTTGACTCTTTACTGTACCCCACAAAGTAACTATGCCCTGCGCATTATTATTACTTGTTTGATTTCCAAGGGGTATGGCCCCAGAAAATATTAAAACTCCTAAAACAGCAGCCACAATAAATAAAACTAAAATTATGATTTGAAAATTCCCTTTCATGATTGATTTTTAACGAATGAAATGAGTATTAAAATCATCACCCTGTTAAATGTCCTTCGGACAATTTTTGCTTTACAAAAATTATTTAACAAGGTTAAGAAAATCATATTCGTTCCACTCATTGATTTTTCATTAATATTATACCATAATGGTGCATCCCGGCGTCTATATCGCGTTGCCAAGTAAAACCTTTTTTTTCAAACATCTCGCATGCTTTATTTTTGGAAATAATTTTATCAAAACTGGGTCCAATAGCAGATGTGTTATCCAACCAATCAATAAGAAGAAGCTGGCCTTGAGGCTTTAGTATTCTTTTTGCTTCTTCTATGAATTTATCCTTATCCTCCACCTGAAAAAGTATATTGGAAGCAATTACAGCATCTACAATCTTATCTTTTATTTTAGTCCCACCTATTTTTTCAACATCTCCCAAAAAATATTCTATATTATTGAGATGATTTTCTGCCGCTTTATTTTTGATTGTTATCAAAAAATCTTTTTGTATTTCAATGGCATAAACTTTTCCCATCGGTACCATTCGAGCAGCAGGGATAGCATAAAAACCGGAACCAGCGCCTAAATCCGCCACAATCATATTTTCTCTCAAATCAAAGGCTTTTAAGTTTTTTACCGGATCGGTGAACATGGTTTAATTATATCTTTAAATTAAAAAGCAAACAACTAAAATGTCAAAGCCCGCCTTTGACATTATATCTCACTAAAAACTATCCTTGCCAAGGCCCGCCTTTGACAGTTATAATGAAAAGAATGAATAATAGAGATTTTAAAAAGTTTGTTCCTAAAAGTATTTATCATATCTATAATCGAGGTAATAATAAAGAAAAAATATTTTTTGATGAACAAGATTACAAAGCTTTTCTTTTTAGACTTGGATTATGTTTAGGATTTAATGAAGAAGAACTAAATAAAGAAAAATCGATTGCTATGCCCTACTCCAGAATCAGAATTACTGGAACAGATAAAAAAGATTTTAAACTTCACGCATTCTGTCTAATGTCAAATCATTTTCATTTATTAATTGAACAAGTTGGGAATATTCCAATTTCAAATTTAATATTGAAACTTTGTACAAGTTATGCTAGATATATAAATCTAAAACATAAAAGGATTGGACATATCTTTCAAGATAAATTTAAAGCAGTACTTATTGAAGATAATCCTCAGTTAATGTGGACATCTGCTTATATTCACATGAATCCAGTAAAAAACGGATTAGTAAAAAATCCTGAAGAATATAAATGGAGTAGTTATCAAAATTTTGTTTCTGAAAGAAATTTAGCAATAGTTTATAAAGATTTTTTGCTTTCAATCTTTGGTGATCAAAAAAGTTTTATAAAAGAAACTCTAAGTTTTGATGTCAAAGGCGGGCTTTGACATTTTTTAGCTCTAATTGTTCATCTAGCAGAGGGAAAGAAACATAAACTCGTACATTATTTCCCTTTTCATTTAATTCAACCATTTCAAAATTTTCTTTTAAAATAAGAGAAAATCCTGGTTTATTTAAATACCTTTCCTTAAAGAAGGAATAATCTGAAACAGTAAAATTAGCATCACCGCGTTTAGGTCTTGTTAGATCTGGTTTTCTAAGTTCTAAGAAGTTGTAATTCTCCTGCAATTGTTTCAATTGGAGAAATTTTAAATAAAGGACCTGAAGATGTTTCTTTTATTATTATTCCTAATTTATGGGCTTTTTTAAGAAAATTATTCTCTTCTTTTTCTGATTGACAAAAAATACAAGCATAATTAACCAATGCTTCTTTTTAGTTTGTATATTTATCTTTTAAATCTTTAGCTTGTTTAACTATATTTTTCATTAAATTTTCCATACTATCTTAATGTCAAAGCCCGCCTTTGACATTTATTTTACTATGCGCAGACGAGAGAGGCGATATTATCCCCTGCACGGAGGCGCATAATGGTCACGCCTTGAGTCTGTCTGCCGAGAGAGGAAATATCTTTCAGAGCCGTTCTAATTACCTGACCCTTTTTTGACATCGCTATTAATTCTTCTTCGCTTCCAGTTAATACTTTAGCTACTATGAGTTTGCCTGTTTTGGGTGTTATTTTTGCAGTTTTAACGCCAGAACCTCCTCTCTTTTGCACCTTATATTCTTTCAGGGAAGTTTTTTTGCCAAAACCATTAACGCTCATAGTTAGGAATGCGCCGGTTTTATTTTCTTTCTTGACAACATCTACACCAATCACTTCATCGCTTTTCCCAAGTTTTATACCACGCACCCCACCTGCAGTCCTGCCCATTTCTCTAGTATCCGATTCTTTAAATCTGATAGATTGTCCGCCGGAAGTGGCTACTATCACTTCATCTCCTTTTTCCACCAACAAAGCAGAGACTAATTGATCTCCCTTGTCCAAACGAATAGCGATGATGCCGCTACGTCTCACATCTTTAAAACTTTCTCCAGACATTTTTTTGGAGGTGCCATTTTTAGTAGTGAGCATCAGTGAGATAGGAGATTTTTTCAGTTCTTGGGGCATTGGTAAAATAGAAGTGACTTTTTCATCATTATTTAAAGATAAGAAATTCATAATTGACTTCCCTTTTGTTGCCCGTTTCCCTTCCGGAATGTCAAACATTTTCATCTGATAAGTTTTACCTAAATTAGTGAAGAAGAGCAGATCGTTATGAGTAGAGCCTGACACAAGCATAGTGACAAAATCCTCTTCTTTAGTTTCGAGATCAACTACTCCCACTCCGCCTCTTTTTTGAGCATGATATTCGGAAGGATCAGTGCGTTTAACATATCCACCGGCAGTAAAGACAAGCACGGTTTCTTTGTCCGGTATCAAGTCCTCGTCTGAAATTTCTTTATTCCCGCCTTTCACTATTTTTGTTCTGCGTTCATCCGCATATTTTTCGCGAATTTCCTTTAACTCCGAAGAAATAACGCTTAAAATTTTCTTTGGACTGGCCAAAAGATCTTTTGTTTCTTTGATAAATTTTTGTTTTTCTTCCAGTTCGTTTTCCACCGCTTTTCTTTCAAGTCCGGCAAGTTTTTGCAATTTCATTTCCAGGATGGCAACAGTCTGCAATTCAGAAAACTTAAATTCTTTCATCAAATTAAGTTTAGCCACTTGGCTATCTTTGGATCCGCGAATAACCGTAATCACACGATCTATTTTATCCAGCGCTCGTTTCAAACCGAGTAAAATGTGCTCTCGTTCTTCCGCCTTGCGTAAATCATATTCCCCTCTTCTTTTTACCACTTCTTTTCGGTGAGAAATAAAAAGAGAAAGAATTGACTTAAGAGAGAGAGTCTGAGGTACACCATCCACTAAAGCTACAATGTTGAAATTAAAATTCGATTCAAGTTGGGTATTTTTATAAATATAATTTAAAACTTTTTCCGGCACAGCTGTATTTTTCAAATCAATAACAATTCTGATATCTTTAGTTGATTCATCCCGCAATCCTTTTACCCCGTCTAGTTTTTTTTCCTGCACTAACTCAGCAATGGACATTATCAGATTTGATTTATTCACTCGATAAGGAATGGAAGTGATAATAATTTGAAATCCGCCTTTTTGTTCAACTATTTCTGCTTCTCCGCGACATACCACTCCGCCACGTCCTGTACCATAAGCATGAAGCATATCTTTAAAATTGTAAGCAATACCACCAGTCGGAAAATCCGGCCCTTTCACAAATTGCATTAGATCTTCAGTGGTGCTATCACCATCCTCGATTAAATGCAGCGTGGCATCTACAACTTCAGCCAAATTATGCGGAGGGATATTGGTAGCCATGCCTACGGCGATACCGAGAGTACCGTTTAAAAGAAGGGAAGGCACGGCCGATGGTAAAACTATCGGTTCTTTGCGAGTCTGGTCATAATTGGGGCGAAAATTAACTGTCTCTTTTTCAAGATCACGCAAAAGCTCGTTTGCTATTTTGGACATTTTCGCTTCGGTGTAACGCATGGCAGCGGCATTATCTCCATCGATTGAACCAAAATTTCCTTGCCCTAAAATTAAAGGGTAACGAAAAGAAAATTCCTGGGCCATGCCTACCATCGAATCATACACAGCCACGTCTCCATGCGGATGATATTTTCCAAGTACATCCCCCACTACAGCCGAAGATTTTCTAAAACGAGCAGTAGAGGTAAGCCCCATTTCATTCATGGCAAATAGAATTCTACGATGCACAGGCTTTAATCCATCTCTAACATCCGGCAAGGCGCGCGCGGTAATAACGGACATGGCGTATGCCAAATAAGAATCCTTCATTTCCGTTACTACATCAATTGGAATGATTCCATCTGTGCGTGCTTCAATTGGTTCGTTAGATTTTTTTACCATCCTATTATAAAATTATTTAATAATGATTTTGCAATTTAACCATGTCCGGTTAATTTTATAACAGGACAGGTAAATATTACTGTACCACGGAAGTGTTCGGGTCTATAGTACTTTTATATCCGTCGACTATATTATCTTTTAATATAGAAAATGGTTTTAAATCCTGTTTTATTTTTACTTGTATGTCAGGATTAGCTAAATTTTTTCCCAAACTAAAAATCCAAAGTGTCACCATAATAATAGTCACTATCAGTATAAAGAGGTGTAAAATGTGTCTTCTAACTTCCTCGGGTTGTCTTCTTAAGTTATGAATTATTTTTCTCATATACTTTATAAACCTGATTACTTTATAAACTTTTCACCTGATTATATTGCCTGCAATATAATTACTTCCCCTTCTTTATCTTCTAAATCTTTCAACTTAAGAGTCAGTTTGTCCACCACTTCCGCCTTTTCTTCTCCCATTTCTTTTAAAAACATTTTCAAAGAATCATTATTATAACTCATCGGTATAATTAATTTAGGTTCAAATAATAATGCCAGCTTGGCAGCTGATTTGGCGTCAAGCAAACTTATTTCCTTGGATATGTTCTTTCCGCCGATTGGAATAAAAAGGATGTCTGGACTATCAATAATTTCTTGAGCTTCCTTTGAAATTTCAGGATCCGAAAGCGCGCCCAGAAATGCAATATTTATGTTATCCAAAGTAAACGAATAAATTGTATTGATATAATTTTTACCAGAAATTAGAGCATTAGACATTGTCCCCTTTATAAAAACTTTTTTGACCTCATAGTCCCCAGGACCATTGATAACAAAAGGCATGCGTTCACCGTGAGAAAGCTGTTCTATCCCGTTATAAAGAGGATAATTAGTGGTAACCAAAGCTATATCTGCGCCAAAATGCGTAGAAATATCCGATTTGGAATTTTTGCTGACAGGATTAAAAGCAAGGACCATGTCTCCCTGCGCTATTTTAAAAAATTGTTCACCAAAATATGTGATTATCATTATTGTAATTATACCAAAAAATAAAACAAAAATCATCTTTATTTGTAACAATAATACTTGCTTTCTTTTATAGTTATAGTAAGATTAAATATATTATCAGCCAAAGGCTGATCCGCCTCAGGCGGAAAAGCAGGATTTAGGGTAACCCTAATAAAGCACAAGCTAAATTAGAACCTAAACCTTATATCCGCTTTATGGCGGATGTTTTTGTTTAAGGTAAACATTATGAATAAAGATAAAGAAGAATTAGTACAAGAGAATTTAATTTTAAAATCCATTGTTGATAGAAGTGCAAACAAACCTGAAATCGATTCACTGATAGAAGGTCCGGTAATTCTTGTGGAAAAATCGTCGGCTTTTGTTGATTTGTCGCCTTTTGGAGTAGGTATTATTTACGGCCGTGAATTTATTAATGCCAAAGATATCATCAAAAAAATAAGTCTAGGTGATATTGTTAAGGCAAAAGTTGTTGAAAAAGAAAATGAAAACGGATATATAGAACTTTCTTTAAAAGAAGCTAAACAAGCACTCGCCTGGAGTGAAGCGGAAAAGGCCATCAAGTCCAAAACTGTTCTAAATTTAGAAATAATAGATGCTAATAAGGGAGGATTGATTTTGGAATGGCAAGGAATACAGGGATTTTTACCTGCTTCTCAACTTAAAGCTGATCACTACCCTCGTGTTTTAGATTCAGACAAAGATAAAATATTAAAAGAATTAAAAAAACTTGTCGGCGAAAAAATTTCAGTTATGATTATTTCCACTCTGCCTAAAGAAGGTAAGCTGATCTTCTCGGAGAAAGATAACAATCCTGAAGAGAAAAAAGAAATTTTAAGTAAATATACTGTCGGCGATGAATTGGATTGTACGGTGGCTGGACTTGTGGATTTCGGAGTATTTTTAAAATTGGAAGATGGTTTGGAAGGTTTAGTGCATATTTCGGAACTTGATTGGGGTCTGGTAGAAGATCCTCGCAGTATGTTTAAAGTAGGAGATAAGGTCCA
>Ga0076008_118_pt1 | contig 21057 bp, 20 predicted proteins | sample RifGroB1_FD_68071 | JGI IMG/M metagenome (GOLD analysis project Ga0076008, IMG submission 68071) | Parcubacteria (Nomurabacteria) bacterium GW2011_GWB1_35_20 | reverse complement strand
ACATACGCTTCGTATGTGTTAGCTAAAATATATTGTCTCGCCTTGCCATTGTCTCTGGCTTCACCTTTAGACAAAAGCAAGTAGTCATTCATCCCAATTTTTAAGGCGACTTCAGAAATAATAACAGCATTCACTAGAGCTGAACGAATGGCAGTCAGCTCTCCTTCCGTATAATTTAAATATTTTTTATAAAGAAAATCGGTAACAATAAGTTCAAGCACGGCATCACCCAAAAATTCTAGACGTTCATTATGCGAAAGAAAAGAGCCCGGGTTCTCATTTATATAAGAACGGTGTATAAAAGCTTGCTTCAATAAATTTTTGTCTTTGAAGATTATTTTTGTATTTTTTTCAAAATCCGAAAATCGAATCATAATATTTTTACTTTTTACTTTATAAACTTTATAACTTTCCACTATTCAGTATTTCAATCGCCTTGGTGATAAGTGGAATAATATCATTATAAATGCGAAGTTCCGGAATTTCTGAAAGCTGAAACCATTTGGCTCCATCTAGCCCGCCGGAATTTTCAAGCTGGAGTTTTTGGTATTTACTTTCTGCTAAAAAATAAACCACTTTTTTCAGAATTTTTCCTTTTTCTGGATGAGAAGCTACATATTCATTTTCTCCCAACTTTTCTTTAATTATAATATCTAAACCAATCTCTTCTCTTATTTCTCTTATTGTGCCATTTTTTACATCTTCACTTTCTTCAACTTTACCTTTTGATAAAGTCCAATAGCCAAAAACATCATGTACCAAGGCGAACAAAATATTACCATTTCTTTTTGCGTACACCAACGCCCCTCCTAATTTTTCAACCGGCATCTTTGTAATATCTAATGGTTCTTCTTTTCTTTTCTTCTTGCTTATTTGTTCTTTGCCGGGTTCGCCAATTTCTTTATAAACTGCACCCAGCACGCCATTCACAAATTTACCGGAATTTTCCCCGCCAAAAGTTTTAGCCAGTTCTATTGCTTCATTGATTGCCACCTTGGGAGGTACTTGATTTCTATTACCAAAAAGAAGTTCTGTCAAACCAATTCTTAAAATATTTCTATCAACAATGGAAATTTTATCCAGCGGCCAGTCTGGTGCAGCTTTTTTTATTATCTCGTCAACTGCTTTACATTTTTTCAATACTTCCTCTACTAAAGAAAACACAAAAACATTATCCTCCAATCCGGGAGCAAATTCTTTAAGATTTTTATTTAGAACTTCTTTTATTTTTTTATCAGTCCAAGTTTTATTTTGCCCCGAGGTAGAGATAAAATCCCACTCAAAAAGCGTTTGGAGTACTATTGATCTTGAAAGGTGCCGGTTAGCCATAATTGATTTTCAATGAATGAAGTGAGTATGAAAATCATCACCCTGTTAAATCCTCGCTCTGCGAGGCCTGCCTATGATAGGATTTAACAGGGTTAGAAAATTATATTCACTGCGTTCATTAATTTTCTAACTAATTCTATGCCTTTTTTGCTTTTTCTCTCTTTTGCTTCTTTTCCATTTTTTTAATCAAATCTAATACTTTCGTTCCGCGATAAAATCCACAGGACAAGCAAACTGTGTGGCGTTTCTTAAAATTCTTACAATTTTCGCACTTAGAAAGACCTGTGCTCACTAACGCATGATGAGAACGCCTGTTCTTTGTATGCGACTTTGTATGTCTCATTCGTACTACCATAATATAGACATATTAGCATTTTATATTTTAAAAGCAACCATTCTTTTTTTAATTTCTCTTTTAATTTTATTACTTCTACAATGTTTCAACACGCCTATATAAGAAGCCTGAATTTGTTGAAACTCGTTTTTGCTTATCTTTCCAGCTAGAAATTCTTTTTGTGCTTTTTTTAGTTTTTTTAAGATTCTTTTCTTTGTTTTTGTCCGCAATACAGTCACATCAGGTAAAATAACATAACCAACAAAATCTATTCCTTGTTTTAATTTCCTTATAAAAACTTTATCTGGATGCAAATTCAATTTTAAATTATTCTTTAAAAAATCTTCTGTCTGTTCTAAAAGGTTTTCAAGATATATTTTGTTATTTTGCAAAATGACAAAATCATCAGCATATCTAAAATAATGCTTAACTTCGAGTTTATGTTTTATAAACTGGTCTAATTCATTTAAATAGATATTAGCAAAAAGTTGACTAGTCGCATTGCCAAGAGGAAGCCCAGTATTTGAAGACTTCTCAAAACTTTGTAATATTATGCTGATTAGCCATAAAGTATCTATATCTAAAATTTTTTTCTTAATTAACTCAAATAATATAATATGATCTATTGAATCAAAAAATTTTCTAATATCACACTTAAGAACAAAAACTGGTCGTTTCCAATTCTCGCTCTTTTTACGTAAAGCTATAAAAAGTCTTCTTGATGCTTCGTGTGTTCCCTTTTTAACCCGTGAAGAATATGAATCAGAAATAAAATGTTTATCAAAAATAGGATAAAGAATTCTAAAAATAGCTTGATTTAAAACTCTATCTAGGACTATTGCCTTATGTATATGTCTGCGTTTTGGATCATGTACAAAAAATGCTTGATATTTTGTAGGTTTGTAAGTTTTATTTATCAATTCTTGATGTAGAGAAAATAGATTATTTTCTAAATCAAATTCGAATTCAGCAACATCTGTCTTTTTAGTTTTACACCTTTTAAATTCCTTCCAAGCTTGAAGTAAATTTGATAAACTTATTACATTATGGAAAAGACTTTTAACAGCCCCCCCCCGACGCAATTTTTAACATCCCTGTTGTTCACAAAATGAGAAAATTATATATCTATGTGTATACGATTGGCAACAAGTTGCCGAAACGAGACAAATTGGGAATTCATAATTATATTGAAAAAGAATTTTTACAAGCTTTTTCTTTTTTAATAAACGCTTCACTTGAACCAAAATCTGAAAAGGTAACTTCGGTCAAGAAAGCAAGACTCCAAATAGAAACATTAAAACAATTATTCAGAACAGAATATGAAATAAAAGTCATAACAGAAAAAGCATATCTAAACATAGAACTAAAATTGCAAGAAATTTCTAAAATGACAAATGGTTGGTTAAAATATCTGCAAACACAAAATCCGCTCAATCAAAATTGAAAGCGGATTTAAGTGAGAAACTTCTGGCGGAGAGACAAGTTTGGATTCGCATTGTCCGGATTATTTGAATTCACATTGAACTTGTCGTTGTTCCAGTTCGAGTTCGGAACATTGCCATCCGAATTACGAGAACCGTCCTATTACAAAAAATCATCTATTCCACCGACAAATCAGTTGCCTAATTCTCTGTGTTTTCTCACGGTTGTGAGCAATATGTAGCATCATTACTAAACTGTATTATCTATGCTCAATTTTTTGTAAGCAGTTTCTTAACATGGCAAACTGTTATCTTAATTTTATAAGATCAGTTTATTAGCCAAGTATATTTTAACATAAAAAAATCGCGTTAGCTAAAAACTAACGCGAAAAAGATTAAAAGTCAAAAGCAAAAAGTTTAAAACTGCTTTTGGCGGAGAGACAAGTAAGGACTCGCATAGTCCGGATTATAGGAACGCACATTGAACTCGACGTCGAGCCAGCGCGAGCGCGGAACCCTGCCATCCGAGCCACGAGAACCGGTGTGAAGTGTCCAACTACTAACATCAAGATGAACACCACTATCTTTGAACACTCGACCATCAATTAGACAGCCTTCGGTGAATGTAGTGCCAAATAGACCAAGTTCCATGCTTTTGTTGAGCGAAACATTAGGATACTCAACTTTGGTATCCAAATTAGCTTTAATTACAGACACTTTTATTCTTGGATACACATCAATTATTTTTGAAACACTTGTGTATTCATAAACAGAAGTAATTTGTTTGCGTAATTCGAATGCTTTAATTATATTTTTGGGAAGTGGAAAATCATTTAAGTCAATTGTAATACCAAAGTTTTTATAGAATTCTACCCAACCATCGTGAAACTCAAGTAGAGATTCCGGATACACCCCTTCAACTTTTTTTACAAGACCCTTTACACCAGGAAAGTAGATTGTCTTGACGCGTCTTTTTATGGTTGCGTCAGGAAGCGAGTTTATAACTCGTAGATCTTCTTCGGAAGGATCATTTAGAAGCAGAGCAGTGGTAATTTTACCGACAGCGCGTGCTTTTTGGCGTGCTAACATGTCGTTCATAATTTATTTCTCCTTTTATTTATTACCTGAAACCCGTCAGGCACGGTTTTAAAGGTGACAAAGAACAATTATTTTGTCTCATATATTATATCATATACTATGTAAAAAGCAAGTCTTTTGTTAATCATAAAAATGCTATAATTAAAGGACTTTTTATGGAAAATAAGAATGAAAAACTGCATAATTTAAGACATTCTTTAGCTCACCTTTTAGCTGCAGCTGTTTTAAAGATATATCCAGATACAAAAAATACTATCGGCCCATCAATAGAAGACGGTTTTTATTATGATTTTGAGTTTAGTTCACCTATTTCTGATAAAGATTTGCCTAAAATAGAGAAGAAAATGAAAGAGATTTTAAAATCTTGGAAAGAGTTTGAGAGTAAAGAAAAAAGTGAAAAAGAGGCAAAAGAATATTTTAAAAAGAATGAATACAAAATAGAACTGATAGAAGAAATCATTGGAAAAGGTGAAAAAATAACTTTTTATAAATGTGGAGATTTTACAGATCTTTGCCGAGGAGGACATTTGAAAAATCCAAGTAAAGAAATTAAATTTGATTCATTTAAGTTAGACCGTGTGGCTGGAGCATATTGGCGTGGAAATGAAAAAAACAAAATGCTTACTCGTATTTACGGATTGGCTTTTGAGACAAAAGAAAAACTTGATGAATACATCAAAATGCGTAAAGAAGCCGAAAAGAGGGACCACAAGAAATTAGGAAAAGAACTTAGTTTGTTTACTATCTCAGATTTAGTTGGCAAAGGGCTACCAATGTATTTACCAAAAGGCAATATCATTAAAACTGAATTAGAAAATTTCATAAGAAAAGAAAAAGAAAAATTGGGTTATTTTTTTGTAACCATTCCACACATAGCCAGAAAAGAACTCTACATTCGTAGCGGACACATAGGTAAATATAACGCAATGATGCCAATTATGACGGATGAAGATGGTGAAGAATTTGTCATGAAAGCGATGAATTGCCCTCATCATTTTGAAATATATAATGCAGAACTACATAGCTATCGTGATTTACCTTTACGTATAGCAGAAAATACAACCGTCTATCGCAATGAAAAAAGCGGTGAATTATCCGGACTTCTGCGCGTTAAAAATCTAACCCAAGACGACACTCATCATTTCATAAGAACTGATCAAATTGAATCAGAAATTGAAATGATTTTTAGTTTGATGCGAAAAGTTTACAAATTATTTGGTTTTGATAATTACAAAGTCGAAGTTTCTACACGAAACACTAAAAATAAAGAAAAATATTTCGGAAATGATGAAATATGGGAGAATGCAGAAAAAATATTAATTAATTCTGCAAAAAAAATGGGTCTAAAATACAACGTTGAGGAAGGCGAAGCTGCATTTTATGGACCTAAAATTGACATAAAAATAAAAGATTCGATCGGAAGAGAATGGCAACTAGCAACAATACAACTTGATTTTAATCAACCAAATAATTTCGAGATGGATTATGTGGGAGAAGACGGCAAAAAACATCGAGTAGTAGTTCTACATGTGGCTATATTGGGTTCTTTTGAAAGATTTATGGGAATTTTAATTGAACATTATGCTGGCGCATTCCCTCTTTGGCTCTCTCCAGTGCAAATAAAAATTATTCCAATTTCGGGAGACAAACATCTGGACTATGCCACTGAAATTTTTAAAACTCTAAAAGAAAATGACGTGCGTGTGGAGCTTGATGAATCTAATGAATCTTTGAGTAAAAAAATTCGCAACGCAAAGGTACAAAAAATTCCATATCTAATAATTATCGGTGACAGGGAAAAAGGATCAAAAAAGCTTACCGTGGAAGGCAGAAACGATAAAAAATTTGAAAACATTTCCACTGAAGAATTTCTCACAAAGCTAAAAAAAGAAATAGAAGAGAAAAGTAGTTAAATATCAATCTCCGCTAATTTGGCGTTGGACTGAATAAAAGATTTGCGAGGAGGAACTTCAGAGCCCATTAGAATTTCAAAAACTTTATTGGCTTCTTCGGCATCGTCTATATTTACTTTCTTCAGTACGCGATGGGCCGGATCCATAGTCGTTTCCCAGAGTTCCTCCGGATTCATTTCCCCGAGACCTTTGTAGCGTTGGATATGAATTTTATTCCCGCCCGACCGAGAGGCCTCGGCCGTTCGGGCGGGTGATTTTTCATTTTCAATAATTTCCCCTTCCGGAACTTCAACATCAGTTTCTACCGCTTGTATTTCACTTACATCGGTTTCTTTCCCAATAATTTTTATTTTTTCTGCATCAGAATAAGCATAACTGATTTCTTTGCCTTTTTTTATCTTATAAAGCGGTGGTTGGGCAATATAAATATATCCCGTTTCAATGACTTGTCTAAAATATCTATAAAAAAGAGTAAGTAAAAGGGTACGAATATGCGCCCCATCAACATCAGCATCTGTCGCAATAATTATTTTATGATAACGCATTTTAGAAAGATCAAAAGTATCTCCAATAGAAGTTCCCATAGCAATAACTAGAGCTCTTACTTCTTTAGAGGCCAACATTTTATCTATGCGCGCGCGTTCAACATTTAAAATTTTTCCGCGAAGAGGCAACACCGCTTGAATGCGTCTATCTCTGCCTTGTTTGGCTGAACCACCAGCTGAATCTCCTTCCACTAAAAATAATTCAGATTCTTCTGCACTTTTACTTTGACAATCTGCTAATTTACCAGGAAGGGTCATACCTTCAAGCGCACCTTTGCGAAGTACCGAATCTTTTGCTGCCTTGGCGGCTTTACGTGCTTTTAAAGCAAGCACAGATTTATTAATTATAGCTTTCGCTTCATCTGGATTTTCTTCTAGAAAGTTTGTAAATGTTTCCCCGAATACGGTACCAACGGCACCCTGTGCTTCCATAGAACCCAATTTTGCTTTTGTTTGGCCCTCAAATTGGATTTCCCGAAGCTTAACGGAAATAACACAAGTCAAACCTTCTAAAACATCATCCCCTGTAAAACCACCTTCCGATTCTTTCATCATTTCATTTTTTTTGCAGTAGGTGTTTAGGGTTCTAGTTAATGCAGTTTTAAAGCCAGTCACATGCGTGCCACCTTCTCCCGTATAAATATTGTTGGCAAAAGGAATGATACGGTCCACAATATCATCCACATATTGAAGAGCTATTTCTACTAGTACATTATCCAATTCTTTCTCGACATAAAAAATACTATTATGAACCGGTTTCTGAAACTTATTATAATATTTTATAAGCGAAGTAAGCCCTCCCTCAAAATAAAAAGAGACAGAAGGCAATTCAAGTCCCAGCTCTCTAAAATAGAAAACATCTGAATCATCTATTTTTCCCTCGTATCCCCGAGCATCAATTATTAAAATTTTAAGCCCTTTTACCAAATATGCTTGTTGACGAATGTGACCAATAATCGTATTCCAATCAAATTTTATATCTTTAAAAATTTCTTTATCTGGTTCAAAAGTGATAATAGTTCCATGCAACTTGGAAGAATTGACTTTTTTCACCAGAGATTTTTTCTTACCCTGAGAATATTCCTGGATATATTTGCCACCATCTTTGTGCACTTCTGCTTTACAGTAAATAGAAAGCGCATTCACAACGGAGGCCCCAACACCATGCAATCCTCCAGAAACTTTATATCCACTGTTTTCCCCTCCGAATTTTCCTCCGGCATGAAGTGTGGTCATTACCGTTTCTAAGGCGGATACTTTAGTTTTTTTATGTATATCAACAGGCACGCCTCTGCCATTGTCTGCCACACGAACACGATTATTTGGTAAAAGCACAACTTCTATATCATCACAAAAACCACCCATCGCTTCATCGCGTGAGTTATCAAAAATTTCCCAAACTAAATGATGTAATCCTTCGGGACCTGTGGTTCCGATATACATTCCGGGACGACGTCTAACCGGATCAAGTCCTTCGAGAACCGATATATCTGAGGCATCATAATGATGCCCACTTTTTATCTCTTTTTCTTTAGCCATTTGGTGTCAAAATTGACTCAAAAATAAAAGCAAAAATCTATTTTTGCTTTATATATTATAGCAAAAAAGTAACAAAAAAACTAGTGTTTTATCGTATTTGCCAGCTTGAATTTTCGCTTATTTTATGGCCTATTTTAGCCATAATTTCATTAACTTCATCATCTGTAAGAGTTCTTTCATAAGATTGAAAAACCAACTTAAAAGCGTAAGAAATTTGGTTCCCTTTTTTAAACTGATCAAATAGTTCTGGACCCCTTATAACAAGTTCTCCGGCATTATTTTTTATAACTTTCTCTACCTCACTACTTGAAATATTTTCTGGAACCCAGACTGCAATATCACGGGTGATAAATGGATACATTGACCACATTTTGAAAATTTGTGAATGAAAAGTTTCTCCTGAAGAGACTTGGGAGCGCGACGGCGCGAGCACGAGGAATTTTTCAGCAGAAAAATATCCGTGCTCTTCAGAAGAAAGCTTTTCAGAAACAAATTTATTTAATTCAATTTCTTTTATTTCTTTTTTATCACCATAAGCAATATTTATCTCTTCCGTACCTTTTTTAAATACCGTCCCAATTTCAAAAATTTTTATATCATCCATCTGAAACAAGGGCGCATTGAGTTGATTTAATTTCAAACTTTCTTTTAAACCGTTATTCAAACCTGTTCTTAAAAAATTTTTATCTGATGCAGAGGCAAGTACTTCTACTTCTCCTTTATTACAAAAACTATAAGTCATCACTTCGCTATAACCTTCACTAAGTAATTTATTCCGCGCCCAACTAATTTTTGCATATGTATTATTTACTTTCGGTTTGAAATTAATTTTCGGAATTTTTGGCTTTACCTTATCGTATCCCAAAATTCTTCCTATCTCTTCTGCCATATCCTCTTCTATCTCCAAATCAAAACGCGTCGGTGGAATAACAATTTTAAATTCTCTATTTTTATTTTCATATTCAAAATTATATCTTTTCAAAATATTTTCTATTTCGGTTTCCGATATTGCCACCCCTAAAATTTTAGATATTTTATCAGCCGAAAAAGAAAGTCCTCTGGGTTTTTGTTTGTTTGGATAAATATCTATTATTTTTTCAAACTCAAGTCCGCCATATTCGACTAAAAGTCCCGAAATCTCTCTCATGGCATAAAAAACAATTTCCGGAGATAAATTATTCTCAAATCTTTTAGAAGAATCAGTTAAAATTCCCATTCTTTTTGAGGTTTTACGCACAGAGATAGGATCAAAACTCGCTACTTCTATCAAAATATTTCTGGTATTTCCATCCACTTCGGCAAGCTTCCCGCCTTTCACCCCAGCAATGGCTAGAATATTTTTTTCATCCGCAATCACCATATCCATAGACGAAAGTTTCACTTCTTTGCCATCAAGAGTTGTTATATTTTCTCCTTCTTTTGCCTGCCTAATAATTAATATCTCGTTCGCTAGTTTATCCAAGTCAAAAGCATGACATGGCTGTCCGGAATCATACATAACAATATTTGTTGCATCTACAATATTATTGATGCTTCTTTGCCCAATAGACTCTAAATGTTTCTGTACCCAGTCGGGCGAGGGCCCAATTTTCACATTTCTTACGATCCGCCCCATATAACGACGGCATTTATCAGTTTCCAATTTTATTTTTAAATTAGTAGATTTCGTCTCTGGAATTTTATACATCGGAGTTGGATCTTTAAAAGATATATTCAAAAGTGAAGCGAGTTCCCGAGCAATACCAAGGTGGCTAAGCAAATCATGCGCCCTGTTTGGTAAAATATTTACATCAAAAATAGTATCGCCCCCTTTTTTTTCAATGTTTTCAACTTCACAAAGATAATAGGTAAAAATATCTCGTAATTTTTCTGCTTTTGGAATTTCCGGGATATACCATTTGAGCCAATTATAAGATATTTTCATTTTTCAAAATTGATTTAATCTTAAGTCTCCTTGATAAAAAAGACGAACGTCAGAAATATTCCATTTGACCATAGCAATACGATCAAGCCCTCCGCCAAAAGCAAAACCTCGAATCTTTTTGGGATCAAGACCGACATTTTTTAATACATTCGGATGAAGCATGCCAGCACCCATAACTTCTAACCACTGATCTTTAAATTTTAACCAAACTTCAAGGCCGGGTTCAACAAAAGGAAAAAAACTTGGACGAAATTCCATTTCCACTTCATCGCCTAGCATTTTTTTATAAAAATAAGTAAGGATACCTTTTAAATCTGCAATGGAAATATCTTCGCCAATCATGGTTCCGTCTATCTGGAAAAACTGCGTTTCGTGCGTTGAATCTGTTGCTTCATTTCTAAAAACTTTCCCAATAGAAATGAATGCGCACGGTATTCTGCCCTCTTTGCTTGCTTTTTCGATTGCCCGAGCTGAAACATTTGTTGTATGGGTGCGAAGTACTTTTTCCTTTTGGTCTTTGATAAAAAAAGTGTCTTGCATGTCCCGGGCAGGATGATCTTTGGAAACATTTAAAACATCAAAGTTATACCATTCACTTTCCAACTCCGGTCCGACGGCAATTTCAAAGCCAAGCGAGGAAAAAATATCATAAGCTCGATTGGCCAATATTGAAAGTGGATGCTCTTTACCCGCCATGACAGATGGACTCTTTTTAATTTCTTTCTCCATTTGATTAACAAAATATATCACAAAAATGGCTTTTTTGCTATATTTGTTATAATAAAAACGTGGAAAAAACCGACTGGATTTTAATTATTTTAACAATTCTTTTTATCGTCTTGGGTTTTTACTTGGGCTGGCTGGATAATGGACCTGGATTATTGTTTTAATTTTTACTTTATTTTTTGTACAGCTTCTCGATAATTACAATAATCGCATCCGGGGCTGGCTTTTGGTATCTTGCCGTTCAGGCATTTTTTTACTTTCAATAATGCACCTTCTACCCACGAATCATCACCGGTATAAGGAATCAAATCAATATCAAATTCCAGTTTTCCGTCAAATGCTTTGCGGTCCGTTTTTCCGTTACAGTAAACAAAGTAACCAGTGTCAGACACCTTAAACCCAAGCTGACGGAGAAGCCATTGATACATTTCCATTTGTCTTTTGTATCCCATTTGCCACTCGGCATCAAGAGTAACTTTTTCCTGTTTACTGGTAGATTTATAGTCCACCACAATTTCATGATGATATTGTATTCCGCCAAAATTTCTTCTCCATTCATCCATCATTTCATGATCAAAAGGAATGGCGTTTATCTTATATGCTTTCATCAACGGATGCGTGGTCTTATTTGCTCTATGAATATCAAATTCTTTCTTCAAAAGCGTATCGACTGCAGTATTTAAATTAAAAGGAAACCCTGGCGGTCTTCCTATTCCCAGTCTGCGGTCTAAATAAAAACATTTTGGACACTCGGTAAAAAGTTCAATTTTAGAGCGAGACAATTTAAAAGGATCTGGGTTCTTTGGATTATAAACATTTCTTATTCTATTGGCTTTGTAATACTCGGACATACGGATATTCTAACACAATCTTATTTATTATTCTGTTGTCACTCCGTCAAATTCTGGCCCATTTTCTGCTTCTTTTTTTGTAGTTTTTACAATTCCATCTTTATGATGAGCGGGAGAATAAATCGTATAAAGTTTCAGATCTTCCGAACTGGATGTATTGATAATATTATGTTCAGCCCCAGCTGGAACCATAATAACCGACCCGTCTTTAAGCTCATAAAAATTACCATCAATAACACACTTGCCTTCTCCTTTTTCGAAACGAAAAAATTGATCATTATCGGCATGAATTTCCATCCCAATTTCCTCATTTGGCTTCAAACTCATTAAAACTAATTGGCTATGTTTCCCTGTGTACAAAACTTTGCGAAAATTCGTATTTTCTAAAGTTTCTTTTTCTATATTTGCATTGTATCCTTTCATAAATTCACTCTTAAGTTAATTATTAATAATGGCTATAATTCATTGTAATTTTAACATGTTTTACTTACTAATGGGACAAAGATAAAATCCCCTCTTTCTATTTCTATAAATTTATTTCCGTTCCTTGTCAATTTTATAAGTTTTTGAGTATATTGTCCTACTGGTGCAAGCAGAATTCCACCGTCAGTTAATTGTTCTTTGAATTCTTCAGCAATTTTTGGGGGAGCTGCGGTTAAAATTATTTTATCATATGGGGCATACTCAACAAATCCACGAGAAGCATCTCCATTAAAAACAATTATGTTTTTATAATTTTTTAATTTTTCTTTCGCTTTTCCAGCAAGTTCATCTACGATTTCCACGGTATAAATTTTTCCCTTTTCACCGATAATATTAGAAATCAGGGCGGCATTCCATCCGCTACCTGTGCCAATTTCCAAAACTTTATCGCCTTTTTTGAGTTCAAGTTCTTGCAACATAAAAGCTACGGTATATGGCTGACTTATTGTTTGTCCGTATCCGATAGAGAGAGGATGGTCTTCATATGCCTCATCTAAATTTCTTTCTAAAACAAAATCTTCTCTGTCAATTTTTTCTATGGCTTTTAATATCTCCTCTTTGATTCCTTTTTCTCTAAGCTTTTCAATAAGCCTTTTTTTATCCATTGCGTTTTTATTCTCGTCCATACAAACCGACAAGTACAGCGTTGTCAATAATACGCCCTTCCATAGCGTGAATAAGATCTATTTTACCTGAAGATTTTGACATTGAGAGAACGGTATCAAGAGCAAAAAGTTTAAAATTATAATGGTGAATGCCCGACGGAGGACAAGGCGCAACCCAACCCGGTTTGCCCAAACTTGTGTAACCCTCCGTGGCGCCAGATATATTATTATTATTTTTGATGACTGAAATTTTTGGGTCAATATTCCAAACTACCCAGTGCACAAAATCCCCATTCGGCGCGTCCGGGTCGTCAACAATCAAGGCTAAACTTTTTGCATCTTTAGGCACATCGAACATTTTGATCGGTATTTGTATTCCCTCTCCGTTGCAAGTATATCGGATTGGAATTTTCCCATTATTTACAAAAACATCGCTTTCAATTTTCATATAATAATTATAATACAATTCAAGGGTGGTAGACAGAGGCGGTATCTACTGGACGAAGTTCGAATGTTTTTCGAGCAGAATTTCGCAAAACCTCGGCTAATTCCTTTTCGCCAGAATTCGCATTTCGCCGTGCAGGGGGGTGCGGGAGGAATGCACGGCGGATTTTTTGGCGGGAAGTAGAAATTCAAAATCCAAAACTTTCTTTATTGTGCCTCTGACATTTTAACATATTGATCGTCCATAACTAAAGGGAATCAAACCCTCGGCATCCGCCTCGGGCAATTCCGCTAGGGCTACGAGTGCCTATTGTAGGTAGCGAGCATTTTATAGGGAACGGCTCAAATGGGAAGAATTGAGCCGTTCATAAATTAAAATGCTCGCTTCTAGTTGGGGAGAGGATGCTCCTCTCCCCAGCGGTTACGCCAACCCCTCTCCTGTTTTCATATCTACGTTTGTGGTATCGCTTTCGCTACTAAACTCTGAGTTGCAACAGCACCGAGGCACTCGTCCTTTAGTCATGGCCACCCTAGCGGAATTGCCCGAGGCGCAAAATGCAAATGCGCTTGACCCACCCACCCTTTCGCGCGCAAAAATCCTCGCCGTGGAGAAAAAAACGGCGAGGACTCCCTAGATTATTTTTTTAACCTTGCTTTATTTTTCAATTCATTTCTGTCTCTCGTAACTTTAAGTACCTGATTTTTTACACCAGAATTACTCACAATTTCCAATGTTCGTTTAAAATAATTGTTTCTATTCTTATTTACTTTATTATGCAACTTTTTGGGTTTTTTCCTTTTTACTCTTTGTGTATTCTTTAATTGTTTTATAGCTTTTTTAACTTGTTTATATTTCAGCTTTTGTATAGTGTTTTTCCTTAAAAATATTTTTTCTCCACAAAATTCAAGTCCTAAGTAATCAACATAATTGCGAGTTCTTTTCTCGTCCAATCCATTCGTTACTTTTTCACAAATAGTTTTACCTCCGTCTTTTTTAAAATATGATATAAATGATTTTTCTGAGTTTATATGAAGTAAAGAATCTTTAATTTTTTTATCAATAAATTCAAGTAAAGATATCCTTTGGTCTTTTCTGCATACAAAAACTAAATCGTCACTATATCTACGATAAAAAACATCAGGAAAATTATTTTTGATATCATTATCAAAATCAATCAAATAGATATTCGCCAGTAGTCCACTAACGGGACTGCCTTGTGGTATTCCTTTATTATTTTTGTTCTTATTAACGATACCCTCTAAGGTTTTATAAACCGCATATTTATTACTTTTAATTTTTCTTTTTTTATTCACAAAATCATCGTATTCGATGTATTTATGTGCTGTTAGTGATCTAAATACTTTATACAAAGAATCATCTAGTTTTTCTGTGCCAATTACTTTACAAATTTTTTCTTTTAGAAATCTATGATTAAGGTTATCAAAAAATCCCTCGATATCTTGTGTTACAACAACACACTCATCCTGTTTTGATATGTAATCAAAAACTTCTTTAGCGAAATAAATATTATTTTTCCCTTTTCCAGTTTCTTCTATTTTTATTTTTCTATACGCAATAACATTTTCACCAATATCTAAATTTTTTAGATATTCCTCATATTTATTCATTAGAATAAAATTGTAGAAACTATAAATATGAGAGTCTAAGTGGGAGGCATACTTGATCTCCCTTATTTTCGGCTTTCTTCTAACTTGTCCACTTTCATTTTTGCGAAAACGAATTTTTACTTCATTTCTTTTTATAAATGGTAGAAATTGGTGATTCTTAATATTGCCAATCACGCTAGTTACTTTTTTGAAAACTTTCTCATTATCTAAATCAAGAGGGTTATCTATGTGTTGATAATTCCTCTGTTTTTTATCTGGTTTTATTTGATTTTTCCATTCTTGATATAGCATATAAACGCAAAGACCTCTCCCTGCAAACCGCTGACATGGTTCGATATAGGAAGAGGTCGTTCAACTAAAATAGTTCGTTTGTATTAATGTGGTCAGTGCCTATTTCTAGGCTACGGTCAGCTTATAACGTGTGTATAATGATTATAAATCTTATTAGTCGCTTAAAGCAACATCATATGATTCAGTTCTTATACAATGTCTTGCTCAACTTTATGGTCGAACATTCGTGCGATTGCGGGAGTATCCTTACGGAACTCTTGCACATCGCTTATAACACCCGGACTATCTCATCTGAGAAGATTTAATGACCGATACAAACATAGATCATTCATTACGTTACCGTAATACTTACTTCTTAAAAGCTAGTGCTTCAATACTATCATAAATATTAATAATTATCAAGCTTAAAGGGTGATTTTTTATTTACAAACTACATAATGTAAATATTCTAAAGTTTTATTTGAGCTAAAATCTCGATTTTCGTTTTTATCTGCCTTGAATCTGTTATATTCTTGTGTAAAGTATCCATACTTTCCACGAGAACTCATCACTTCTTTTATGTCGTCCAGTGTCATAAGTCCTTCGTTGTTATAACTTAAGAAAATATATTTTTGTTTTGCATTGAGAACTAAGTCCGTAAAAGCTTTTTTAACTTGAGGCCTAGAGCAGTAAAGTGATTTTTGGCTTTCATATTCTCTTAATCCAGTTTTTCCGTGAATTTTAGGATTATCATATTTTGCAACCGTTTCCAGTAAGTGATAATTTGTTGCATATTGTCGTTGATTATAAGGTGGGTCAAGATATAAAATATCCCCCTCAATTTGTCCTACAAGTTTATTTATATCTTCATTAAATACTTCATGCTCTTGATCATTTATTATTAACTCCGCAGGTTTTAAAACAAATGGTATTTGTGCTGTCTTTTTTAATTGTTTCAAAAATGCACCATAAACAGAAGCCGTGTTTGCTCTTTTATCTATAGTTTCCAAAAGCGTAGCTAGAAGAAAATAATACTCACTATCTGTGATTAATTTCTCATTTTTCCATTTCTCTATTTTTATTCTTATCGCATCACACCTCATTCCATTTTCGTCTGAAAAATATTGTCTTTCATATTCTTGATTTTTTGTTCCACCTAAACAATAATTTTTATATATAAATCCCTTTTCTCCTTTTATGCTTGATAGATAATCGCAAACAAAGTTTTTTCTTTCAGAAACTTCAATATTATTTAATTCAGGTAAAATCTTGGCTAGTTTTAGAAATTTTAAATGTTGGTGGTTTTCAATATACTGCTTATTAAGGACAAAACTATAATATTGAATGTCGTTTGCAATAACTTTATATCCTTTTCTTTTAAAATAAGTTCCGACAGCTCCTGTTCCTGCGAACAAATCGCAAAAAACACGTGAGTTTTTATCAACCACCTTTTCAATAGATTTTTCCAAAAATTCCAATAATGATAATTTACTTCCAATATAATTCATAATTTATTTTAAAATAAACATTACTTTAGAGTGTGCTAAATATTGATTATTGCCATATTTAAAATTAATAGCGTCTAATTCAGTTTTTTGATTAAAAAAGTCATTGATTTTAGACTTAATCAAATTATAATCTCTTTTAATTTTCCAGCTCTTAGCAGGATTATTTTTATCATAAATAATTACGAACAAGCGATTGTCATCTCCAAACCTTTGAGCACCTTGTAGCTCATACATATATTTGCAAACTAATTCAGGATTTTTTATAGCGTGATCAATGTTATGCCCATCTTTAAACCATTCTTTCGGTAAATTTGTAATTTTAATATCAACAGGTTGTTCGTTCCAAATAATGTCAACGCCTTTTACTTTTTTAATAATTGGTATTACATTTTTGTTTTCATTTATGAGATCTTCTAAAAAGACAGTACTCCAATGATTAAACCAACTAGAAAGAGCATAAGACTCGATGCTTTTATAAAGTCCAGCTCTAATTGCACTAACCATTTCATCGTATTTATAAAATTTTCTTACATAATTACTTTGTATATGGCTATCAACATCACCCTGAACCATACCCCAAATATGTTCGTCTACTTTATTAAGTTCCTTAACAATTTCTGCGTGAGTTGCCCCAGTTTTTTCGATTTCACTATCACGAGTTTCTATATATAATTTTCTTATGAATGAGTTTATATTTTCTGTTGATATTTTTCCATTATCAAAATCTTTCAAAACAGAAGAAATTGTTTCTGTCATATTTGCAGAAAATTTTATATTATAAAGCTCACAAAAAGTCTTAAGATGTTCTTTCTTAATTGACTTAAGTTTTATAAAATTTGAATCTCTTATATTTACTATTGCCATAAATTTTATTTTTTAAATAGAAAAATGTATTCGTGTTTAAATATATAATAATCGCTTGTCAGTGCTCTATATCGCCAAATTCCTTCCTTGTTTTGCTTGGCACGGTTTCCAGCCATGTTTTTAATTATAACACTTTTTAATGTTAACCCCAATTTTTGAGCTTCATTCATACAATAAAACCCTAATGGAATCCACTTTCCAGAAGCATATTTATCACCAATAACAATAACTAAATATCTTCCGTCATCTAAAATTTCAATAGTGTTTTTTATAACCATTGAAAATTTTTCTAAAAATTCTTTTAACGATTTTGTATTTGATAAATCATCTTTTAAATCGCTAAACTTTATTATATCAGCATAAGGGGGATGTAAAATTGCTAACTGAATTTTTTGTTTTTTGTGTTTTTTTAAAATTTCTTTTACATTTTCTAATGTTTCTATTTTTGTACTATCCCCAACTAATAAATCAGAAAAATTATTTTTTTGCTCTATATTTTTTGCAACATAATCAACACACTTTTTTTGTATATCTACACCAATAAAATTTCTACCTAAACTCTCTGCTTCATATGCGGTTGTTCCACTCCCTAAAAATGGATCAAAAACAATATCATTTTTCTTTGTGTATCTTAATATAAACTGATGAGGAATTTGTGGAATAAAATTTCCATGATAAAAACCGTCATGCTTTCCCGACTTATCTCTTTCGGGAATAAGCCAAAGGCTATCAGTTAATATTTCTGATTCTTTCCAGTTATCTAAATTTATGTCGTTAAAAAATGGCATAAGTTTTTATTTTATAAGTTCAGAAGAATTAACTCCGATCGCTTCTGCTAATTTTTCAAGTGTCGAAAGTGTTGGATTCATTCGACCATTTTCGATACTGCTAATATAAGCTCTATCTAACCCGAGTTTTCGAGAAATGTCGCCTTGCGACATTTTCTTTTTTAAACGCAATTTTTTAAGATTTATTCCTAATTTTTTTGATGAATCTTTACTGTGCATAACTATATTTTATTATTTGTTGCAATTTATCACAAGGGTGTAATATAATACTCTATGGGACTACTTCCCGCCAAAAAATCCGCCGTGCATTCCTCCCGCACCCCCCTGCACGGCGAAATGCGAATTCTGGCGAAAAGGAATTAGCCGAGGTTTTGCGAANAAATTGTTTCGCAAAACCGAGTCCGCATTTGTATTCGTGCTTCCGTCCTTTTCCTTTTGGAAAAGCTCTGTGCTTCGCACAGAGGCACTTCAGTGCAACGGATGCACGACATTAGTGGTTTTGGTCATCTGGATTCTGCTCGAAAAACATTCGAACTTCGTCCAGTAGATACCGCAAAAATTCGGGTGAAGCATTCCCGCCAAAAAATGCGTCGGCGCGAAGCGCCGATGATTGGGCTGAATTCCCGCCAAACCCAAACCCCGCCAAGATTTTCCACGCTCCGCGTGGCTCATCGTTTGCCAATACAAAAAATATGAATCACACCAGAAAATTTTTCATATATACTCGCAAAAGCACCGATACCGAAGATCGGCAAGTTAGAAGCATTTCGGATCAACTGGCCGAGTTAAAAAGTTTAGCGTTAAAAGAACAGATTGATGTCATAGATATATTCGTGGAAAAGCAAACGGCTAAAGCCCCGGGTCGGCCAGTATTCAACGAAATGCTTTTGCGCATTGAAAAAGGAGAAGCGTCGGGAATTTTAGCTTGGCATCCCGATAGATTAGCGAGAAATAGTATTGATGGTGGAAAAATAATCTATCTGCTTGATACTGAAACAATAACCGAGCTAAAATTCCCGACTTTCTGGTGTGATCCAACTCCACAAGGCAAGTTCATGCTTTCCATTGCTTTCGGTCAGTCAAAATATTATGTGGACAATTTGAGCGAGAATATCAAACGCGGACATAGGAACAAAGTGAAAGAAGGAATATGGCCTCGAAATGCTCCGCTTGGATATGTAAATGTAAAAGGTGGTATTGAACATGACAAAATTCTTGCACCGCTTATCAAAAAACTTTTCGAGACATATTCCACAGGCACTTTCACTTTGCGGGAAGTCCGCGAAAAATTTCTCGCTCTCGGATTGAAAGGAAAAATTGGGCTTTCAATCTCAAATTGTCAGAATATTTTGACTAATCCAATCTATGTCGGATTGATAAGGTGGCATAACGAAATATTTGAGGGAAAACACGAACCGATTATCACAAAGAAACTTTTTGACCAATGTCAGGAAGTGATGAAAAGAAAAAGTAAGCCGAAATCTAGCGGCTTCAAACCATTTCTGTATCGAGGATTTTTCCGTTGCGGAGAATGTGGTTGCTTCATTACTACCGAAACACAGAAAGGTCATAACTATTTACGATGTACCAAACGGAAAAATCCTTGTAATCAAAAATATGTCCGTGAGGAAATCATCACTTCCCAAATTCAAGAAAATGTTCAAAAAGTTTCTTTGCCACTCGATTGGTTGAAATGGATGATTGAAGAAAATGCAAAAGATCAATCATCCGAAGTTCAATCGAGTGAGATTTTTTCTCAAAAAATTCAAAATGAAATTTCTCTTTTGGATTCCAAAATAGAGAAGCTGATGAACGCGTATTTAGAGAACGCACTTTCGTTAGAGGAATATCGGGAAGCTAAAAGTGCGCTGGTTGGTTCAAAACAGCTTCTCAAAGAGAAATTACTAGCTTTTGAGAAAAAATCTCATAATCGGTTCGAACTTGCCGAGAAGTTTCTGAAAGCTTGTGTTTCCAATGTGGAATTGGCAAACGATAGAACAAATGAAGAAAATGCTCATTTGTTCAAAAAAGTCGGTTCGAACTTTTTAATTAAGGATCGAACCGTACTTTTTGAGCCACGCGGAGCGTGGAAAATCTTGGCGGGGATTGGGTTTGGCGGGAATTCAGCCCAATCATCGGCGCTTCGCGCCGACGCATTTTTTGGCGGGAATGCTTCACCCGAATTTTTGCGGAGGCGGAGAGATTCGAACTCTCGATACCTTTCGGTATGCCACCTTTCCAAGGTGGTGGAATAAACCGCTATCCGACGCCTCCATATTTTAATAATATACTCTTTTTATTTTTATAACCATTCGGATGTTTTAAAAACCACTCTTTTCTATAAGCATCATTCTTGTTTTCAAATTTCTCCGTGTATATTATTCTCCATGGTTTATATGGCTTTGTAGATTTATTCTTACCATTATTGTGGTAAAAAATCCTTTTTTCCAATTTAGAAGTACATCCAATATAAAATTTATTTTTACTATCGCTTTTCAAAATGTAAACTATGTAGGACATTTCTAAAATATGCGCAACCCGAAGGGTCCCTTTTGGGGCTAAACCACTATGCGAACCCTCCTTTTTAGTATAAAAAATTGTTCAGAAGCAAGCCATTTATCCAAAAGCGGGCTTAGGGTAAGCGCAAAACCGATATTGCCCGCCAAATGAAGAGCTGTGAAAGGAATTTGCAGAATAAAAGCATTCCACATATTTTGCCCAAACATAGGAGCGAACAAAACCCCGGTTATCAAATCAAAAATTATGGTGGCAAAAAATGCAAAGAC
>Ga0076008_105_pt1 | contig 21791 bp, 25 predicted proteins | sample RifGroB1_FD_68071 | JGI IMG/M metagenome (GOLD analysis project Ga0076008, IMG submission 68071) | Parcubacteria (Nomurabacteria) bacterium GW2011_GWB1_35_20 | reverse complement strand
GGAGATTAGCAAAGTAGAAAATTTATTGGGAAAAGAAACTGCCGTCGCCACAGAAGCTGATTTTTCTCCATTTTGGAAAGTCTGGAACAATATTAATGAGAAATATCCAAATGCTAGCAAAATAAGTGATGAAGATAAGATTTACGGGGCTATTTCGGGGCTGGTAGATTCTTTAGATGATTCCTATAGTGTATTTTTCAAACCGGACGAAGCAAAGTTATTTGAAGATGATATACAGGGAAATTTTGGAGGAGTTGGCATAGAAATCGGCGTAAAAAATAAAACGCTTACGGTAATTGCTCCTCTCAAAAACACTCCTGCTTATAGAGTTAATATAAAATCAGGCGATAAAATTCTCAAAATTAATGATCTGACCACTTCTGGTTTAAGTGTAGAAAAAGCAATAAAATTAATCAGGGGAGAGGTAGGCACAACGGTAGCACTCACAATTTTACATGAAGGAGATAAAGAACCGAAGGAAATAAAAATTGTGAGAGATATTATTAACATACCTACTCTTGATACAGAATTAAGAAAAGACGGTATTTTTGTCATAAAACTTTATAGTTTTTCTGCTAATTCGGCTAATCTTTTTCGCAAAGCATTGAAGGAATTCTCCTTATTTCAATCTGATAAATTACTGCTTGACTTAAGAGGAAATCCTGGAGGATATTTAGACGCGGCTGTCAGCATGTCTAGTTGGTTTTTGGAAGGAGGTAAAACTGTGGTAACAGAAGATTATGGAAATAACACAAATCCTAAAATATATAGGAGTCAGGGTTATAATATTTTTTCTGATAAGTTAAAGTTTGCTATTTTAATAGATAATGGTTCTGCTTCAGCCTCCGAAATTTTCGCTGGGGCAATGCAAGATTATAAAAAAGCTTTTTTGATAGGGGAAAAAAGTTATGGTAAGGGTTCTGTTCAAGAAGTTGTAAAAGTAACCCCGGATACAATTTTGAAAATTACAGTGGCTAAATGGCTGACCCCTGATGGTAATTCTATTTCTGAAAAAGGTCTGATTCCTGATTATGAAATACTCATTACTAAGAAAGATCTTGAAGAAAAAATAGATCCGCAGTTGAATAAGGCGGTAGAATTATTAAACAACTGGCCGAAAAAATAAAATATGCAAGTGATTTTTTTACAGGACATACCCAGAGTAGGTAAAAAATACGACATAAAAAAAGTGAGCGACGGTTATGCCGTGAATTTTTTGTTTCCTAAAAAATGGGCCGTGAAGGCAACTGCCGAAGCCACGGCGGAAATTGAGAGACGAAAAAAAGAAATAGTTATTGAAAGGGAAGTACGGGAAGATCTCCTAATCAAAAATTTAGATGAAATAAAAGATAAAATTATCACCATAAAAGCAAAAGCGGATGAAAAAGGCCATCTTTTTTCTGCTATTCACGAAAAAATGTTGGCAAAGGCTATGGAAAAAGAATATCATGCTCAAATAGATGAAAAATTTATTGTTCTAGAAAAACAAATAAAAGAAATAGGGGAATTTGAAATCCCGATTGTTATAAAAACCACCGCCGACGGCGGGGTAAGCAAAAAATCTTCATTCAAGCTTATCGTAGAAAGAGCATAAAAAATCCCCTCGGCAGGGGATTTTCAGTTGATATTTAAACTACATTTACCACTTTTTTCGCTATTGTTCTGCCGTTAAAAGAAGTCTTGCGTCTAGAGCCAAATTTGACCGTACCAGACTTTAAAGCAAAAAGGGTGTGGTCTCTGCCCATTGATACATTATTACCCGCCACAATGACCGTACCGCGTTGACGAACGATAATAGAGCCTGATTGCGCCTTTTGGCCATCTGCAAGTTTAGTACCAAGGTATTTGGGGTTTGAATCTCTTAAGTTTTTGGCTGTTCCACCGGCTTTTCTATGTGCCATAGACTAAATATTTAAAATTACTTATAATGAGGTAATTACAAGTATAAACAATTATATGGAAAAAATCAAGCCACTCATAAAACACTGGATAGAAAGTGATAAAGGTAAAGATATTTTGGTCATTATCATTATTATTTTAGTCGGTTTAGGTTCATTTGAATTAGGCAGATTATCAAAAGACAATGCTAATTCTGGTATAAAAATAGAATATTCAAACCAAGAAGCTAATACCTTGGAGTCTATAAACCAAAATTCAATTGATTTGTCCTCAAATTCAAATATTTTACAAAATTCTCAAAAATCAATTTTGGGAAATTTTTTTGCTTCAAATAGGGGAACTAAATATTATTCTCTAGGTTGTTCTGCCGGAAAAACTATCAAACAAGAAAATAGGATATACTTTGCAACCTCTACAGAAGCTCAAAGCGCCGGTTATGAGCTTTCCAGCTCGTGTAAATGATTATATGTCGGAAAAGATATATTGTGCGACATAGTGTTAATTTCAATATATAAAGAAAAAAGCTATTCCCTATTAACAGTAGGAGCAGCAGTTTCATAATCTGTCGGCTGGCCATCTCTAATCCGTTCCATATTATTAATAAAAGATTGCCAAAAAATATTTACGAAAACATTATTCCAAAGATAAGAGGTGGGTTTTTTAAGATAATCATTCCACAAATTTCTAGTCCCTCCCCCGACGTAGTTTATATTATCTTGCGCTTCAGGATTTTCTATTACTGACCTGATGCTTATTTTAAAATAACTGAGCACTAAAAGAAGAACAAACCCCAAAAATAAAACTCCAATAATGCTTATTCCTCTTTTTTTTTCACCAATCTTTATCATTGTAATTTTAGTTAAAAAACGCTATATTAAATAATGCCTTAAACCAATCAAGAATATCAGATACAGAAACATTAAAATATTTTATTAAAAATAAAACAACAATTATAAAGATTATCAATTTTAAAAATCCGCTCTGTTTACTTCTCATTTGACTATATTTTACTATTTTTATTGTTACTTGGCAATAAAAACTGTTCATTTAAATTTTATTTGTAAGGAGGCAAATAATACATCGGATCCAGGTAAGCGTTGGTGGCCGCTATTGGTTGAGTAAGAACTTTCCCGGGACAAGATTTGCTTGGGAGACTTTTTACGTCAACAGCATCTTCAGGATAAATTGAAATATGAAGATGAGGGCCGGTAGAATAGCCGGTATTTCCCGTATAACCAATGACTTGATTTCTTGACACTTTCTGTCCTTTTTTAACTTTTATAAGAGATAAATGACCATAAGTGCTAGCCAAGCCATTATTATATTTTATTAAAATAAAACGTCCGTAAGAAACCCCTGAACATTGCGTGTCTGTATCGCCTATTCCCGCTATTACACCATCTGACATAGCTTTAACGAGTGTGCCGACAGGTGCTCTGAAATCCACTCCCCGATGAATTCCGCCAGCCCTGGGACCAAAAGGAGAGGTTATATAAATATAATCCAAGGGCCAAGACAATACTCCTTTTCCCGGAAGAGAGGAAGGATCCAAAATATATTTTAATTGCGATTCATACGCTTCAAGTTCTTTTTCAAATGCATCTTTCTTAGCCAGCCTATCTTTTAATAATTTTTGATAATTGGCTTCGCTATTTTTTGTTTGAGTCAATAATTTCTTTTTTTCTGCCGTATTCTGATCTACTATTTTTTTCTGGTCGGCTAGTTTAGATTTTAAAGCTAATAATTCATTCTTGGCATCTGTTGTTTCTTTTCTGGTATCTTCTAAGTCATTTTTTATCTGTTTTAGATTAATTATTGTTTCTCTGATCTTGTCACTGACCGTAGCCATATTATCTATATCATTCCAAATTATGGTAAAATCATTCTCCGATAAGATGGTCGCTAACACATCATTCTGTTCGAGCTCATTCATTTTTCTAATAGCTAAAGATATAGCTTCTATATCATTTGAAATAATATCTCCTTTATTATTTATCTCTAAACTTAATTCTTTTATCTTGAAATTTGTTTTATCTATCTTATTTTGAGTAACAGCAATATCAGCCACTAATTTTTTTTGGGTTAAATCCAGTTGTTTTAAAGAAACGTCCAAAGAATTTTTTTGTTTTCCTAAGTCATCAATTTCTGCTTGATATAATTTTATTTCTTTCTCCAGCTTATTTATATCCGCATTTTTTTGATTTATTTTTTCATTTAGTTCTTGGGCTGTCTGGGCAGAAGAAAAAACAAAAGGAATCACTAACAAAATTCCCAATAAAAATAAAGAAAATGCTTTAGATTGCTTTTTGTAGTCGTGATAAAGTTTCATTTTTTCCTAAAACCTCGGCTATAACAAATGGGTCGGGAGATTTATCAAGCCCAGAAAGGGCATATCGAACAGGATGCAATAACTCTCCCCTGCTTTCTAATCTATCTGTTATTTTCATCAAAATATTTTTTACATTCTCTTTTGTAAAATCTTTTTCACTTAATTTTTCTAAGGCCATCACACTTTCTTTTAAATTACTGGCGGTTTTTTCTAAAGAAGAATTTTTATAAATTAACTTTTCCTTTTCATATTTGGGTTCTTTGTAAAAGAAATCTAACTCCCCTCTTGTCACCATATCTTTTACATCATTCCATTTGGAAATTCTTTCGGCGATAATTGGAATAATTCTTTCTATTTTCAAATTGTTTGGCAAATATTCAAAAATTTTATTTTTTAATTCTTCTACCGAAAGTTTTTTAATATGTTCCTTATTAAACCATTCTAATTTTTCTTCATTAAAAATAGCCGGACTTTTTTGCACTTTGGAAAAATCAAAAGCTTTCACTAATTCATCGTGAGTAAAAATTTCCTGATCAGTGCCTGGATTCCAGCCGATAAATGCCACCCCATTTAAAATTGCATCAGGAAGAAATCCCATTTCTTTATAATAATTGATGGGTTGTGCTCCTCGACGTTTAGAAAGCTTTAATTTATCTGGGCCTAAGACTAACGGCAAATGCGCGTATACAGGAGTCGGGGCACCTATAGCTCGCTGAATCAATATTTGTCGCGGAGTATTGGAAGTATGGTCTTCTCCTCTTATTACATGAGTAATGCCTGCTTCAAAATCGTCCACTACTACTGCCAAATGAAATAACGGTTCATTTAAATTTTTTGCAATTACGAAATTTCCCAAATCTTTAGTATTCATTACAACTTTGCCTTTTATTTCATCTTCAAAGCTGATATCAATATTGGGATTTTTAAATCGGATAATTTCCTTCATTTTTTTACTTCCATCTTTTGCTTCTTCTTGAGAGAGATAAGCATTCCCCTCTTTTATCATTTTTTCAAGATATTTTTTATGAGTCTCCACGTGTTCAGATTGTCGATAAAATCTATCATAAGAAAGTCCAAGCCATTTTAGACTTTCAATTATATTTTCTTCATATTCTTTTGTGGATCTTACTCTATCAGTATTTTCTATCCGAAGCACGAAAGCACCATTATGTTTTTTAGCATAAAGATAAGAGAAAATAGCTGTCCTATATGCCCCCAAATGCAAATAGCCCGTCGGACTGGGGGCAAATCTTGTGATAACTTTTTCTTTCATCCATCTATTTTAACACTTATTTCTCATGGTTCAAAGCTATATCCACCAGCTCACGGGCAATCTTGTAGGCAGCATCAGGCTTATTATAAGCTTTGGCACTATTTGCCATATTATTCCAAATTGCTTTATCGTTTATTATTCTTTCAATCTCCGAACTTAAAATATTAGCCGTCATATTCATCTCTTCAATGACAGTGCAAGCTCCGACATGAGCATAGTTGAAAGCATTTTTTCTTTGATGATCGCCATTAGTAGTAGTAATCGGAACAATAATTGACGGAATCCCCCAGGATGCTATTTCAAAAATAGTTGATCCTGCTCTAGAAATAATAACTGTCGCTACTCCGGCCGCCATTTTCATAGCCAGAGGATTTAAAAAAGCAAAAGGTAAATATCTTACTTTTTCCTGATTAGAGGCGAGGATTACTTGCGCTTGTCCAGCAACACTTTTAAAATTATTTACTCCTGTTTGATGTATAATTTGAAAATTTTTAATAAGTCTCGGCAAGGCGTCAAGTACTGTGTTGTTTATAAGCTCTGCGCCTTGAGAACCACCTAAAATTAAAACAACTGGCAAGCTTGATTCTAGTTTAAAATATTCAAACGCTTCTTTGGGAGAGGCAGGATGTTCTATTTCAGTTCTTATCGGATGTCCTGTCCATGCCACTGATTTTGGGGGAAAATAGTCAGCTGTTTCTTCAAAAGAAATGGCCACCCTTTTAGCAAAATGCCCAGCCCATTTGTTTACTCTGCCGGGCACAGAATCCGATTCGTGGATTAAAACGGGAATACATAGAATCCTGGCTGCAAAAATAGCCGGAAATGAAGCATAACCTCCTTTACCGAACACCACGTCTGGATAAATTGAAAACATCTTATATATTGCATTTATGGTACCAAAAAACATTTTAAAAATATCAGAGAAATTTTTTAAAGAAAAATAAGTACGCATTTTCCCAGCCTTTACTCCTTCATACAAAAGTCCGGTTTCTAAAAGTACTTCCTTGTCATAAGGACTATCAGAAAGATAATAAAGATTGGCTCCTATTATATTCTCTTTACTTATTATTTGGTTGACTCTTTGAGCAACAGCAATAATCGGATAAAAGTGCCCTCCTGTTCCTCCTCCTGTGAATACTATTTTCATGATTTTGATTAATTATTTTTATGTTGAAATTTTGATATTTGAAACACTATACCCACGGCCATAAGATACACCATAAGCGAAGTACCTCCATGACTCATAAAAACTAATGGCACCCCTGTCAATGGAAAAACCCCCGTAATAGAAGCAATATTCATAAATGACTGGGCCGCAATCAGTATAACAATTCCGGAAACTAAAAGTCTACTAAACAGATCGGGAGAATTATTAGCAATACGAAGTCCGCGCAGCACAAAAAGACACTTCCCACGAAACCTAATTCTTCGCCCAAAACGGCAAAAATAGAATCCCCTTGCGGTTCTGGCAGATAACTAAATTTTTGAATACTCTGACCATATCCCCTGCCAAAGATTCCACCTGAACCAATAGCTATCAGGGATTGCTGTATTTGATAAGAAGATCCCCGAGGGTCTTGGGATGGATCAATAAAAGTTTTTACCCGCTCTTGAAGATAAGGAGTAAAAAAAACGAGAGATCCAAGAGCTACTAAAGATCCCACCCCTAGTAAAGCAATCCATTTGGTGGACACACCAGAAATAAAAAGCATACAAAATCCTGTTACGGCAATCAAAATAAAGCTTTTGGTGTCTGGCTGATTAAACAAAATGACAGCAATTATGGTAAGCAATATAAAAAGAGGAAGAATGCCAAATTTAAAATCTTGGACTCTGTTTTTGGCCCAAGAAAGCCAAGCAGCTAGATAAATTATAAATCCAAATTTTAAAATTTCCACTGGCTGGAATCTTAATGGTCCAAGTTGAATCCACCTCTCTGCTCCCAGATGACTCCATCCCAAGGAAGGAATAAAAACCGCAGCCGTAAGAATGATTGATCCTAAAAAAATATAAAAAGAATATTTGCGCCAGAATTTATAATTTACTTTTAAAGCAAAATACATACCAAGAAAGCCAAAGCCAAAGCCGAGAATTAATTGGCTAAAAAGTACTGAATAAAAAGTCTCCCCGCTTTTGGCTAAAACTCCCAAAGATGCAGAAAAAAACATAGCCGCTCCGATGGATATCAAAAGAGAAACTATTATTAAAAAAAATCTATCAATTTTTTTTTCTTTCATTTTACCTACTGATAACTGCTAAAATTATGCCAATAATAGAAAAAGCAACAGATAAAACCCAAAAACGCATAGTGACTTTGTAAGACGGCCAACCCAAGGCCTCAAAATGGTGATGAATAGGTGCCAGTCGAAATATTTTTTTTCCATTTCTCAATTTTTTTGAAATAACTTGCAAAATAACAGAACCGGAACTTACTACAAGAGGCATGGCTACAACAGGAAGGATTAAAACTGAATCAGTTAAAAATGCCAGAGTAGCCAGAGTAATAGTGAGTCCTATGATGCCTGTTTCTCCCATATAAAATCTGGCTGGTGGAATATTAAACCAAAGAAAGGCCAATATAGCCCCCGTAGCAACTGCTGAAAATGCAGCTATATCTATTTGATTATTGGTAAATGCTATGACCGAGTATGCGGCGAAAATTGAAGCCAACACTCCGCCGGAGAGTCCATCCAAGCCATCAATCACTCCGCCTGAAAAAGTTGCCAAGGCAACTAAAATACATATCTCCACCAAATGGAACATGAATAGATATCATTCCCAATTTATAATAAAACCAAAGTCCGATCAAAAAAGAAATAGAAAGCACTAAAAATACTTTCCATTTACGCCAAGATACATCATCATGGGCAATCTTCCCCTTGCCATAAATTTGTATCAAATCATCCCAAAGCCCTAAAAAGGAACCAAAAAGTAAAACCAAAAGAGGTATGAGAGTTTGATTTTTACTCAAAAAATTTATCTTCTCAGTAACTGCGGAAGGAAATAAAATCGATATTAAATAAAAAATCAAAGTTGAAAAAAGTATTGAAATCCAAATTATTATTCCACCCATTCGAGGGGTTTTAAGTTCCTCATTTTCATTATGAATTTTTTGAAATTCTGTCAAAGTGACACCATTCCGGGAATATTTTTTCCACATTTTGTATTTATAGAAAAAATGAGTGGCGAATGGAGTAATAAAAAGCCCCATCAAGAAGGCCAGCATCATTGGTAAAAAAATTTTAACTAAATTTAAAAGCATAAAGAGATTATACCTTTTTAGCTTCCATATCCCAAATTATACAATGTATCTATAATTTTCTCCATATCAGAAAATCTGCCTTCTGGCGTCGAACCAAGAACGGTAATAGCAATATTATGTTTATATTCGTTCTGGTATATTATGGTTAAATTACCTCCGGCTAGCGGAGTAAATCCTGTTTTGGAAAATAATAGATTAGGAATTTTCTTTAAAACATCATTGGTATTTTTTATATTATGGTCAAAACCAGATTCGGATTTTACATTTATTTCAGACAGAACACTAGCCTTAAAAATTTCTGGATACGCTTTCAGGGCGTATATAGTCATAACATTAACATCTTGGGCAGATGCGTAAGCCCCGGAAAAATTTTCATTAATATCTAATCCCGTGAAATTTAAAAATAAAGTGTTCTGCATACCGATTTTTCGCGCTTTACTGTTCATCTTTTCCAAAAGATTATTTCTATTTTCAGAAAGAGCATAAGCACCATCATTAGCAGAACCTATCAAAGTAAATTTCGCAAGATCTCCGATTTTAAATTTTTCATTCACAAACAAACCATAATCCCCTTCTTCCTTGATTGCTCTTGCAGAAACTAATATAGTATCGTTCGTATTACGATTATTTAAAACAGTGATAATAGTCATAATCTTAGCTAAAGAAGCGAGAGGCATTACTGTATCATCGTTTTTCCCATAAATTTTTCTATTTAAAGTTTCATCATGAACAGAAAACGCTTCGGCTTGCATGGGAATATCTGCCAGCGCCTTTTGTATTTTTACAAATTTATTTTCTTTGTTTAAAAAGGCGGTATCCAATTTCTCGTTTCCAATAGAAAATAAAATTGCCTCTAAGGCAAAAATAATTAAAATAAAAAATAAGAAATTATTTTTTTCAGGCATTGGTTTCGTTTTTTAACTCTCCTGCCTGCGCAGACAGGTCTGCTAAATTTTGAGCAGAAAATTCTATTGATTTATTCACTGCATCATATTCCGGCAATTCTTGCACCGACTTTACGCCCAAAAAGGAAAGCAATTCAAAAGTAGGTTTATAAATATAGCGTCTATTGTCTTCAGGGTCCAAATTTTTCTCTATTAATCCTCTGATAGAAAGCGCCCGTAAGGTAAAACTGGAATTTACCCCCCGTATATAATCAATTAAAGACCGATTTACTCCATTTTTATAAAGAATAATAGATAGTGTTTCCAAGCTTGCTTTGGAAAGTTCTTTATTCAATTCTTCTTTTTGCAATTTTTCTATAAGCTTGGAAAGTTCCGAGGCCGTGCCCAACGCAATTTCATCTTCTTTTTCTTGCAATACTATTCCCCTATTTTTCAAATTTTCTTTTAATTTTTCTAGGGCTTCGTTTATTTCCACCTGCCCTACGCCCAAAAATTCCGCCAATTTTTTTCTAGACATCGGCTCTCCCTTAAAAAAAAGTATTGCTTCAATTTTTTGTTCTAAATGCATGATTGATTTTTAACAAACGTAGTGAGTATAAAAATCATCACCCTGTTAAATGTCCCTTGGACAAATTTTGCGAAAGCAAAATTTATTTAATAGGGTTAGAAAAATATATTCGCTTCACTCACTATTTTTCTTAATAATAATATCTTCAAAAATATTCTCCTGCACCGCATGCAGTATTCCTTGCCTGACAAGTTCCAGCATAGCAAGAAAACCGATAATTACAATTATTTTTTCTTCTCGTGTTTTTGCCACTCCGGAAAAATTTTTAAAACTTACTTCCAGGGTTTTTTCAATCCTTTCCGTTAATCTAGAAATCATTTCTTCTATGCTTATCACTTTTTTAACTTCCACTTCCGGCAAAAAAACTTTTTTAGGAACTTTGCCCAGTGCATCGCGGGCAAAAATCATCATGCTCTCCTTTGTAATTTGATCATCTGGTAGAAATACTAGAAAATCATTTTTTCTTTCCAAGGGCGCAAAAATTATTTTTCTACCAAATGCATTTTTAATATTTATCGAAAGTTTAGTATAAAGTTCATACAATTTTAATCTGTCTTCTAGATTACGTATATCGCCTTCCTCTTCAGCAGTTAAATTAAGATTAGGCAAAAGTGATTTTGACTTTATTAAAATAAGAGTAGCCGCCACCACTATAAAACTTGAAATTTCAGACGGATCTTGTTTTTCTAATTTATTAACATAATTCAAGTAGTCTTCCGTTACTTGCGCTAAAGACAAATCATTAATAAAAAATTTTCTTTCTTCTATTAAAGAAAGCAATAAATGAAACGGCCCTTCAAAAGCATCGGTTTTAATTTGATATGTTTCAGTTTCCGTAGGATTCACCTTTATATTATATACTTATTTTGATATTTTAGCGATAGTTCTTAAAGAAAATTTATTCCCATTCAAAACCTCTACCAAAATGTCCCCAGATACAAGTGTCAGCAAATTTCACTTTACCTAATTTTAAATACTTATATATTCCTTGAGGACTAAGGTCATAACCGGTAATTTTTTCCTCTATCCCGTCTATCACAGCTACCGCCATGACCGGGTCACTTTTACCTATGGCATAGGCAAGTTTTGTATAAACTTCTTTCGCCTTATTCTTTTTTAATAAATCAACTGCAATTTTACGGGCCATATAAGCACCAGACCTATCTACTTTTGTATAATCCTTGCCGGAAAAGGAACCGCCTCCAATGGGTATCTCAGGACCATAACTGTCTATAACCAGCTTTCTTCCGGATAAGCCCGTGTCTGCATCAAACCCGCCATGTCTCCATTCTCCCGCCGGATTTATCAAATATTTGTTTGCTTTAATAATACTTTTTACCAGTTTTAAAAGTTCTTCATTCTTTGTATTTTGGAAACTCGCTACCACAGTGATAACTTTATTTCCTTCTATGGTCACTTGGGTTTTTCCGTCATGAGGATATACCTCAAATATTTTCTGGCATAAATTTCTGGCTAATTCGTATTCAAGAGGCATATAAGTGTTCGTCTTCGAGATGGCATAACCTTTCATAATTCCTTGGTCTCCCGCCCCGCCCTTATCTACTCCCTGTTTAATTTCTGCACTTTGCAAAGCTATATTTGAAATAATTTTGTAATCATTACCCACAATCTTTTTTACTATAGCTTCAACATCCGGTTTCGATTTCGAAGTTACTTCGCCATTTATGGTTATTAAATTATGTCCGCCCATTACTTCTATGGCTACATGACTGTTTTTATCACCTTCTAAATAAGCGTCTAAAATACTATCCGCAATAAAATCACAAATTTTATCCGGATGTTTGGGACTGACAAATTCTGCTGTCTTTTGCATAAAAAATAAAAATTCCTCCCAATTCTCGTTCTCCGTTCCGTAGTTTTAATGAAGGAGGGTTCCACCACTCTTGATATAAACTATTTATTTGTATTTCTATTGTATCATAATATCTTTTTTTTATTACTTGACAAATTAAACAAGGTATGATATACTATACAGGTAAATAAGTATTGTTCTTTTAGATAAAAATCAAATAAAAAAAGGATAGTACCCCTCACTATTTACTCCTCTAAACCCATTTAGACTTCATTTGTACCCAAACTTATGAAGTCTTTTTTTATTTAAGCAAAATAGGTCAAAGTTTTTCCTTGTTGATTATTTCTTTGCCTTTTTTGGTTTCTTTTTTTCTTTTCTATGCCCGTCTCCTTTTGCCATGTATTTGTTTTATTAAACTAATAATTAGCCCAATTTCTCTGCATCTGCTTGAGAAAGAAACTTAAACATATTGCCTCCACACTTAGCACAAGTACCCTTAGCTGAATATCGTCCCTTGTCATTCTTTGTAACGATAGGGTTTGTCATCGTCTGCATGGTTGGCTTTCTATTAGCATCTCTACACTTCATACATAAAGCTTTTAATTCCATATGATTTTTCTTCGGCTCGCCGTAGCTAAAGCATAGGCGGCTTGGTTAATTAATAATATAAACAATTATAGCATATTTTAATACATAAACTCATTAAAAAATTATTTATTCTAATTTATTAAATTTATTTAAAAATACTTTCCATCTACCAAAATCTTTACTACTAAAATGCTGCCGATCTTGGTCTTTAAAAAAAGAAATTCCTTTAATTGATTCACCCATCATTTTTACAAATTCTTTAACTGACAAAACTAAAAAGTGGGAACGGTCATCATCGTCTATCAAACACCAAATATAGAAATGAAATTCATCTTTTATTAAATCTCTGGGTTTCATATCTACTGCATATGTATTCTTTGATTTACCACTTTTATATTCAATACGAGAGCTTTTTACTTGAATTGTTCTAAATTTTGTAATATATTTTTTGCTTCCACATTCACAAAAATGATCGAACATTTCTACTTCTCCTCCACATTTATCACAACTTGGTATATTTATTAAGTCTTCCGATTTACATTTAGTACATCTAGTCTTATTGCCTATCATTATAGTTTTACAATTCTGACATATTTTTTTTGCAACAATTTTATTCTTTTGAGTTTTAGAAAAGTCTTTACCACATTTTTTACAGACTAAAGCTGGTGTGAGATTCCAATTTTTTCCACAATTATTACAAACGTGTTTATGAATGAGCAAATCAATATATTCATCATAAACTGGATTATATACATTCCATCCATATTTAGATAATTCAAAAGAAACTAGGAATTCTCCATATCTAGAAAAATGCTTGGTGCTTAAATTAACAGTAGATTTTTTATTGTTTTTCATGATCATATTCAGATATTTTTATATCTTTTTTATCAAACAAAGTCAATAAATTTTTTTTTATATTTTTTAAACTTGCTTCTCTAAACATTCTTTTATTCAGTTCAATTCCAATTCCAATTCTGTCTAATTTTTTTGCTATAATAATAGAAGTAAAACTTCCTCCAAAAGGATCTAAAACTTTTTCACCTTTATAACTATACATCCTTACAGCAAATTCAGGAATATTTTCAGGAAAAGGTGCTGTATGCCCTAGAGTATTTTCACCTTTTGAATTAATTTTTATAACGGGTGAAAATTTAATTATATCCCTACGCCATTTTTTAATAAATTCTTCTGGAATACCGTATTCTTTTTCCTGATGAGATTGTGTAGTAAGGGTTTTTAATGAAAATCTTTTCCCCCTATTACTTTTACTTCTTTCAAAACATTCAAAATTTTTACATTCCCAACTTCGTAATCCTATTTCTGATTGTGTATTACCATTAACTTTTAATGTACCACATACTGGACAAGGATAACGAGTTTCATCTAATCTATGTTTATGAAAAATTAAAATATGTTCATAACAATTTGCGGGATATTGATAAAATGGATATGGCTTATCACCATTTTTGTGCCTCTCGCTTTGCACTTCCCCTTTATCCCAGATAAAATCATCAACAAAGGTAAAACCTTCCTCTTCAAATATTTTTATAAAATAAGCACCAAGTGGTAATCTTCTTTTTCCCCAAACTGATTCGGTTTTTAAATTATCATTATCAAAAACATCTCCTACGTTAAAGACAAAAACTCTATGATTATCTAAAACCCTATAAGCTTCTTTTATTATATTTTGCATGTCACGAAAATAATCATCCATATTTTTCCAATTAGAATAGTCCCTGGCATTATAATATGGGGGAGAGGTAACCATACAATGAATCGATTCTGATTTCATAGCTTTCATTGTATTGTAACAATCTCCCCAGACTATTTTTACACCATCATCTTTTTTTTCTAAAAAATTATTTAACTTTTCATTAGTTCCTTGATATTGTCTTTGGTAATCTTCTTTTATAAACTCTATATATTTGTCAGAAAAATTCTTTACTATATCTTCGCGTTTTTTAAAATTATAAATAAAATTTATTGCATCAAAAAACTCCTCAAGTCTCCCTTTTGAAAAAGATTTTTTTAAGTAGGGTTCGCTTATATTTAAAATTTTCTTTAAGTAGTTCTTTGACATATTCTTATTATAACATAATAAACAAACTAAATCTCAATCTATTTTTCTTTAATTTTTAATGCAAAATATTTACCTTTTTCAGTTAAAATTTCAACATGATCCTCTTAAATATAAACCACAGGCCAATTTAATCAAAATTGATATATCTTGATTTAATCAAATTTATTTTTATCAAATAGTAAGGTTTTTATTTCAGCCTAAGGCTGATCCGCCTCTGGCGAAAATTACTGTTAATAAATATATTATAACATATTCTTATTATCATTCTAATTTTTCGAAAATCTGCCCAAAGAGATATTACTCCTAAAGCTAAAAAGAGTGCAACTTTTAGCCAATTTTGTTTTTGAAAAACTTCAATTAAGGCAATTCCCAAAAAGATTATAAATATCGCAAGATTTGTAAATTTTAGATTTTTCATAAGTATGCTGTCTTGCGAAACAAGACGCTCGTCTTTTTTCAATAAATCTGTAAGTTGTTCAAATATATTTTTCATAAATTTTCTATTCCCCTTTTATCCCCAACCTTAATCCTCCCCACTTGGAAATTTTTTCTGGCCCGGAAAGTGGAAGGGGTGCGATATCCTGGTTTGCCTTTTCTATTCCCTACTTTTGCATAATTTTTCATCTTATTTTATTTTTTATTTTCTTAATGGTTTATAAAAAGTATGCCAAGTAAAGAGTTTTTATTTTGGACTCTTTATTTGTATTTTTCAATAAACTTATATAAAAGCCTTACAGGAGAGCCTAGGGCACCTTGGGCAAGGTTTTCGCCCTGCATTGCGGTCATACGGGGGGCAATGTCTAAATGTACCCATTTGTAGCCTTTTATAAACTGATATAAGAATATGGCTGCATAAATCGCTCCGCCATAACGGGAATCTTTATTGTGGATATTGGTCCAATCACCCAAAGTTCCTTTTATCTCATTTTCATATTCCTCCCATAAAGGTAAACGCCAAACATAATCCCCTGTTTTTTCTCCTAATTCTTCAAGCGTTTTGGCTAATTTATTATCTTCTGTAAAAATGGCTGAAGCTCTTTCACCAAGGGCAACCACAGCCGCGCCAGTTAAGGTGGCTATGTCAATCACTACTTCCGGATTATATTTTTGAGCATAAGTTAATGCATCCGCTAAAATTACTCGCCCTTCTGCATCAGTATTTAAAATTTCAATCGTTTTGCCAGACATAGAACGGACAATATCTCCGGGCCGATAACTTTTTCCAGAAGCCATATTTTCAACCGAGGGAATCAAACCAATAACATTTTTTTTTAATTTCATTTTTGCTACTAGAGCTAAGGCGTGGATGACTGACGCGCCTCCAGACATATCCATATTCATACCGAGCAGACTGTTTGATGGTTTCAAATTTATTCCACCAGTATCAAAAGTGACACCCTTACCAATAAGCACAATAGGCTTTTCCCCTTTTTTATCCCCTGTCTGCGCAGGCAGGCCTGTATATTCCATAATAATAAACTTGGATTCCTCATCTGATCCGCGACCAACAGAAAGTATGGCCTGCATATTTTGTTTTTCCATTTCCTTTTCGCCGAGCACTGTAATTTTTACCGGCAAATCTTTCACTGCTTCTTTTGCTTTTCTGGCTAAAATTTGAGGGGTCATATCTCCTCCGGGCATATTTGTCAGAGAGCGAGTTTTGTTTACTTCTTGCGCTATGGTGTGACCTTTTAAAATTTCTTTTTGTATCTTCTTGTTTATACCGCAAATAATTATTTCTTTAACAAGATTAAAACCTTCTTCAGTCGGCGTTTTATATTCTAAAAATTCATAATTGGCAAAATCAAGCTGAGAACCAATAATTTCTGCCAGTTCTTCGTTATTGATTTTCAAACCCTTAAATTTAAAATCAGAAAAATTAAAAGCAATTTTTTCCGCTTTTATTCCCTTTGCCATTATTACCATCTTACGCACTAGCAAAAAAAGTTTGCGTAAATTCATTTTTTCGTCGCATTTCAAATAAAGCGTTTTTATTCCGTTTCCTGCCTGCGCAGACAGGTCCTTTACTATTTCATCCTTATTTTTAGGGCTAACAGACACCAAAAGAGCTTCGCCTTTTACCTCTTTTGCTTTATTTTTAAAAGTAATTATCATCTTTATACTATATACCTTTTTAGAAAAAATTCAAAAATTTATCAGATAAAGGATTATAAACGAAAAAGCCCTTTGAGAAGCTTGGGGCTTTTTCAAAAGGCTTTAAAGAAATCTATCAAATCAATTAAGATTAAATAATATATTTACATATTCTAACCTTATTATTCTTCTATAATCTTCAAGATTATCTTCTTCCACTGAAGAAGAATCCTCTCCTTTTTCTAAGATAGAAAGATCTTCTTCATCTATTTCATTTTCTTTAAGTATTAATAAAGAATAGATCTTTTTACCTTCTTCACTTAGAATTCCGGTGGTTTTTTCCCCTTCCCCCACCGCTGGCAGAGAGAGACTAAAATGATGAATAGTCTCTTCTGAGATAGTTTCTATCGCGGAAACTAATTCCTTCAAAAAATCAGTGACCATTTAGTCCTCCAATTCTTGTTTATTAAAAATTATTAAAGAACAAAGATTATTTATTTAGCTTAATAATACATCTTCTTAAGAAAATGTCAAAAGATAGGAATCTTCTTTATAAACTAATTATACATGTCAATTTTAGCAGCCAGAATGAAATCTTTTTTTACAAAATTTTATTCTCTTCGCGTAATTTTGCTATTTGATAAATACTAAAAACAAGCGCTATTGAGGCTATCCATTGTGAAGGCAAAAGGACTGTGTGATACAACTGCATATCTATCAAGATGGCGATAAAAGGAAAAGTCAGTTCCAAAATGGTGGAAATATGAACTGGAGTTTTCGCAAGTCCTTTGTAATAAATCAGTAATGCAACCATGCCAGTAGAAACAGCGATAAGCGCTAAAAGAGCAAACTGAGACAAATTCGGTATAGACAAACCTCCTCCATTCGTATTACCAAACAAAAATAATAATGGTAAAGCTATTAATATTGTGACAAAAAATCTGTAAAAAGTGCTGACCTTGAAATCTATTTTCCCCAAAAGCATTTTGGAAAATGTTGTTGACGAACCCCAAGCGAAAGCAGCACCAAGAGCATATAAAGCGGCAATAATGGTCCCCTCGCCTGTCTGAAAATTAATCCACCCGTTTGGAAAGGTCACAAAAAAAGCTGAAAAGATTGCAAGTAACGCCCATTTGATATATCTTTTATCTAATTGTTCTTTCAAGAAAATTCTGGCCGTAGTGATGGCAAAAATCGGTTGGAGTTTCTGTAAGAGAAACACCACCGAGAAAGAGATGGAATGTACCTGCAGAAGAGCCGTGGTGAACCATAATGTTCCCAAAAGTCCGCTTAAAATAGATACTAAAATTACCAAGAAAAATTCCCGTTTAGTAAATTTCGTTTTTAAAATATATTTATAAACAAAAGGAAATAAAATTATAAGACCAAATAAATGCTCAAAGAAAATTATAGTAATGGGCGGAAGAGCGTAAAGATAGCGGCGAATGACACCGTCAAACGCCCACAATAACGCGGCAATGATTATTAATAAAGGACCGGTGTATTGTTTTAACATTTCTTTAAATCTTTCTTAATTTGTATTATTAATTCTTTCTCAGTCTTGAATTTTTTAAATTTTCTTATAAACTTACCAACTTTGAGTACCACTTTCTTGCCATAAAGATTTCCCTTAAAACCAACCAAATGCGCTTCTATTTTAGGCAAGCCTTTTTTATCCAACGGACCAATTACTATTCCGGCTTTATACTTTCCCTTGTTTAAAATAACAGAACCGGCATATATGCCGAATGCCGGTTTTTCTTTTATTCCTAAAAAATTTCTTCTATCCAGATTTACAGTCGGGAAACCAATTTTCTGGCCGTATTTGCTTCCCCTGATTATTCTGCCTGCGATTATATAACTCATTAAAAATTATTTCACCAGTTTTATCCCTAATTCTTTCAATTGTTCGTCAGAAATTTCAGAAGGAGATCCCATCATCAAATCTCTTCCCTCACCCGTCTTCGGGAAAGCAATCACTTCACGAATGTTCGGTTCATTTTGTAAAATCATAACAATGCGGTCAATACCGGGCGCAAAACCGCCATGGGGTGGCGCTCCATAAGTAAAGGCTTCCAGCATATGTCCAAATCTCTTTTTTTGTTCTTCTTCCGAAATGTTAAGCAGATTAAAAACTTGTTTTTGTTCCACTTGATCATGAATTCTAATAGAACCGGAAGACAATTCATATCCATTTAATACCAAATCATAAGCATTGGCCCGAATAGAAAAAATATCTTTTCCATTCATAAATTTTTCTTTATCTTCTGGTTTTACTGAACAAAATGGGTGATGAACCGCTTGAATTTCGCCTTGGTCATTTTTTTCAAACATCGGAAAATCTAAGACCCAACAAAAAGCTAATTCATTCGGATCTTCTTTATTTTCTCGCAAATCCGGTTTATCTGATTTATATTTTTTCATCGATTCAGCATAGCTCAATCGAGGAAAAGATATCTGGGTAATTTTTTTCTCGGGATAAACACTTTTTATAAGTTCTATAAACATAATTTCAGTATAGGCCAACACTTCTTCTTGACTAACAAAAGACATCTCATAATCAAGTTGAGTAAATTCAAGTTGTCTGTCGCCTCTGGTATCTTCATCACGCATACAACGCGCAATTTGAAAATATTTTTCAAAACCGGCAACCATACAAAGTTGTTTGAATTGTTGAGGTGATTGCGGCAATACATAAAACTGTCCATTAAAAAGTCTTGATGGTACAACATATTCTCGTGATCCCTCGGGAGTGCCTCTCATAAGTATAGGGGTTTCAATTTCAGTGAAGCCATTTTTATGCATATAATCTCGGAAAAAAGAAATTATTTTATCCCGCATACGGATATTTTTCTGCATTCTTTCCGTTCGCAGATCTAAATATTTGTATTTCATTCTAAGGTCTTCATTAACTCCTAAGGTATCTTCATTCACCTGAAAAGGAGCGGTTTCCGCTTTATTTAGAATTTCAATATTTATAACTTCAAGTTCTACATTTCCGTTTAATGTGTCTTGTTTTACATTTTTATCCGGACGCTTGTTTACAATACCTGTAATTTTTAAGACCCATTCCGGGCGGATTTCTTTTACTAAATTCCCCAGCAAAGAATTCTCAACGTCGTGGGTTCCATGTCCTGTGTCTCCGAGGGCGAAGGCGTCAGAATTTTTTGCTGAGGAATTTTCAATATTCATTCGGTTTGGCAATACCACGCATTGTATCAAACCTGTCATGTCACGCATATCAAAAAATATCATCTTGCCTTGATCGCGCCTGACATTTACCCATCCAGCGATAATTACTTCTTTGTCTATGTTATCTTTTAAATCCTTAATATAGACTCTGTTTTTCATATATTTTCTAACACAAAAAAATTAATATATTCCTAATAAATTTTAACCCCAATTTTTTCTCGCACTTCTTCCATTTTTCTTGAAGCAATCTTTTTTGCTTTTTCACCGCCCGCTTCTAATATTGAAAACGCCTTAGGAATATTTTTAGCAAGCTCTTTTCGCTTTTCTCTCAAAGGGGCGGTAAATTTTTCTATATCTTCAATTAATATTTCTTTCAATTCTTTATATTTGCTTGCCTTACTCTCATAAAGCGGTAAAAGTTCAGAGGCGGGACGAAATAAATTATGTATAGCATAAACGTTTTTTGGTATTCCTTCACCAGAATCAGTTACAATTGACATAACAGCTTTTTTTATTTCTTCGTATTCCGCAAACAAAGGAATAATATTTCCATAGCTCTTGGACATTTTACGTCCATCCAATCCCGGCACTACTTCCATATCTTTCATAATCATCGGTTCCGGAATTTTAAAAGTCTGGCCGAAAATACGATTAAATTTTTCTGCTGTGTCGCGGGCTATTTCTACATGTTGTTTCTGATCTTGTCCCACTGGCACGATATCCGGACTATAAAGCAAAATGTCGGCCGCCATCAGCATTGGGTAATTAAAGGTGCCGACACATATTTCTTTATTTTTTGCTTCCGCATCTTTATAAGCGTGAGCCCGCATTAAATACGGCATAGTAGTAATAGTGTCAAAAATACAAGTCAGTTCTGTGTGTTCACTTACATCAGATTGTTTAAATAAAGTCACTTTCTTGGGATCAAGACCGATGGCCAGATAATCCAAAAGAACGTTAATTATGTTCTTTTTCATTTCTCCAGCATTTTGGATAAAGTTTAAGGCATGATAGTCAGCTATCATAATATAGGCCTCGTATTCATTCTGAAGATTTACGAATTGCTTCATGGCACCAAAATAATTGCCGATATGCGGCGCCCCTGTCGGTTTTACCCCTGACAATAATATCTTTTTTGACATACATTAATATTACAGGAAAAAGGCATATTCTGCAAAGGCATATTCTGCAAAGAATTGTCCCCATTTTAATAACATATTATGCATTTTTTAACTTTGACTATTTTTTTACTGTGCTAAAATAGCCCTAATGGTAAAAACAATGAAAACTGATGTACGCATTCCACCCCAAAGTATCCCGTCGGAACAAGCGGTGCTTGGGTCTATCATGCTCCGCAAAAATGCTATTCATGAAGTGGAGGATATTTTAAATCCAGATTCTTTTTATGTTGAAAAACATAAAATAATTTTCAGGACGATGCTTGATTTATCCTTGAAAAATGAACCGATCGATATGCTTTCTCTCTCTACAAAATTAATCGAACAAAAATCACTTGAAAAAGTCGGGGGTAATCAATATTTAGCAGAAATAGTAAACGTAGTGCCTTCTTCCACTAATATCAAACATTATGCCGAAATCGTGCAAAAAAAATATATTCTGAGAAGTTTGATAGAGGCAGCTGATTATGTTTCTGAACTTGGTTTTGAAGAGAGTGATGATCATATGGACGACATATTGGATATGGCAGAAAAGAAAATCTTCAGCGTGATATCTTCTCCTAAAAGTCAGAAATTCATAAATTTAAAAGACGCTCTGCCAGAAGCATGG
>Ga0076008_103_pt1 | contig 32199 bp, 32 predicted proteins | sample RifGroB1_FD_68071 | JGI IMG/M metagenome (GOLD analysis project Ga0076008, IMG submission 68071) | Parcubacteria (Nomurabacteria) bacterium GW2011_GWB1_35_20 | reverse complement strand
GCAGCACATCCGATTCGCATAGAAGCTCCCATACCGGGCAAGTCATTGGTTGGTATTGAAATTCCAAACAAATCAAAATCAATAGTCGGACTAGCTACTCTTTTGGCAGATAGTAAATTTCAAAATTCTTCCAAACCTCTGACTATAGCCCTGGGCCGTGAAATTTCAGGTAAGGCAGTATTTGGTAACCTTGGAAAAATGCCACATTGTTTAGTAGCTGGCACAACAGGTTCTGGAAAATCAGTTACCATACACTCTATGATTACTTCCCTGCTTTATAGAAATGGACCAGATGATTTAAAATTTATATTGATAGACCCAAAACGGGTAGAACTTACTCTTTATAATAATATTCCGCACTTGCTCACCCCTGTCATAACTGATGCCAAAAAAACCATTCTAGCTTTAAAATGGGCAGCCAGAGAAATGGATCGTCGTTACGACATTTTGGAAGCGGAATCTGTACGGGATATAGAGTCTTATCATGCGAATGTATGGGGTTCAAAGAAAAAAACCCCCCTTAGCTCCCCCTTGTCAGGGGGAGAAAATAAGGGAACCTTCCCTGACAAAGAGAGTCAGGAGGGGTTGTTGGACCGCTTACCATACATAATTATTGTCATAGATGAACTAGCGGATATTATGAGTTCTTATCCAAGAGAATTAGAATCCGCCGTAGTCCGTTTGGCCCAAATGTCCCGAGCGGTCGGCATACATTTAATACTTTCTACCCAGCGTCCAGAAGTAAACGTCATTACTGGTTTAATAAAAGCCAATATTCCAGCTCGGGTCGCTTTGAAAGTTTCTTCCCAGGTAGATTCACGCACTATTTTAGATGCTGGCGGAGCAGAAAAACTTTTAGGCGCCGGAGATATGCTGTATTCTTCAGGGGAAGCTCAACCGGAACGTTTGCAAAGCGCATTTATATCAGAATCTGAAGTAAAAAAAGTTGTTAAATATTTAGCGGATGCATACAGAGATGAGATATCTGAAGAAATTTCGTTGACCACCGGTTCTATATCCGCAGACAAGAGTATTTTTGAAAGTACTTTGGATAACGAAGAAGATGATGACGATGAAATGTATGAGGAAGCAAGGTTGTGTGTGATAGAAGCTGGCAAGGCATCAACTTCCTATCTTCAAAGAAAATTAAAATTAGGTTATGCTCGCGCAGCGCGATTGATGGATAAATTAGAAGAGCGTGGAGTGATAAGCGCAGGTGACGGCGCTAAACCAAGAGAAGTGTTGGAAAAAATCACGCATGACGAAAATGGAGAAAATGTTGTGGAATAAAATATTGTGGATTTTTCTTTTTCTCGGGTCCTCGGGTCGGCTACACTTTCGTTTTTTATTTGTGTAGCCTCAACCAGACCAGCTCAAAAAAGTAAATTCCACAATATTTAAAAACAAAATAAAAAAAATGAAAAATAATGCAAAAAAAATATTAAAAATAGTATCTTTGTCAGCTTTTTTGCTTTTCATTATTATTTACGCTTTTTTTAGAACTAAAGATTTAATTTTCGGGGTAAAAATAAAAGAGGTAAATATAGTAGATGGAACAAAAGTTACAGATAATATTATGAAAATAACAGGCAATGCTAAAAATGCAGTTAATTTGACATTAAATGACCGTGTAATTTCAGTAGATCAAAAAGGTAATTTTGACGAGACAATCGCCCTACTTTCAGGTTATAATATAATCAGTATAAAAGCCCAAGATGAATTTGGAAATAACGACGAGAAAAATTATAAATTAATGTATTAAAATAATGAGCGGAGCGAATATATTTTAAACACCCTGTTAAATGTCAAGAAAAAAGAAAAAAAAGAAGATAAAACTGTAGGAGTATCAATGCTTGATGATACTATAAAAGCAATACAAGCAAAATTTGGAGAAGGATCCATAATGAAATTCGGCGACTCGCCAAAAGTAGATATAAATACGATACCAACAGGATCTATCGGACTTGATATGGCACTCGGAGTGGGAGGAATACCCCGCGGAAGAATCATTGAAATATTCGGACCTGAATCTTCCGGTAAAACAACTCTCTCTTTGCATATCGTGGCCGAAGCGCAAAAACTCGGCGGAGTTTGCGCGTACATAGATGCCGAACATGCCATGGACCCAGATTATACAAAAAAACTTGGAGTGAATATTGATAATTTACTTATTTCCCAACCGGACACTGGAGAACAAGCGCTTGAAATCGTTGAAAGTTTAGTACGGACAGGAAAAATTGATGTCATTGTTGTTGATTCAGTGGCTGCTCTCACTCCTAAAGATGAAATAGAGGGAGATATGGGGGCATATCACGTAGGGAAACAAGCGAGATTAATGTCTCAAGCCCTTCGTAAACTCACTGCTATCGTAGCCAAAAGCAAAACAGTGGTTATTTTCATAAATCAAATCCGCATGCAAATTGGAGTGATGTTTGGCAACCCTGAAACTACCCCGGGAGGAAAAGCATTAAAATTTTACACTTCTGTCCGGCTTGATATCAGAAAAATTGCTCAAATTAAGAAAGGAGAAGATATCGTTGGCAATCGTACACGAGTGAAAGTAGTAAAAAACAAAGTAGCCGCACCATTTAAACAAACAGAATTTGATATTATTTACAATGAAGGAATTTCCAAAGAAGGCGAAATCATCGCTCTAGGTGAAAAATTTAAAATTCTAGAAAAAAGTGGAAATTCATATTTCTACCTGCCTAGTGGAGAAACAAAGGAAAAAATAAAACTAGGGGTAGGTTATGATTCTACTCGTACATTTTTAAAAGAAGAGAAAAAAATAGCGGGACAGATATTGAAGGAAATTCGTCGACACTTCCAAGAGGAAAATTAACTAACCGTCAACCTGGCAGGTTGACTAGTTTCTTGATCCAACTGTCAAGGATTTTCTTAAGTTTGTTTAAGTGCTCTATTTCCTTAAATGTATGTGGCGCTCCAGAAACGACATAAAATTCTTTTGGGCCAGGTACTAAATCATAAAGAATCTTTTGATGTTCTGGTGGACAGGATTCATCTTTTTCTCCTACCACAAAAAGTACTGGCATAGTAAGTTTCGAAGCGTTTGGTTGTAAATCATGTTTTAATCTTTCTTTCATGTGAGACCAAGGCAATCTTAATTCTGTTCCTGGTTTTGATGCACTTTGACGAGTAGCCCAACCTGTTTTTTTCCAATCAGTAATTTCATTAATTTTAAACTTCTTTGACGCTTCAAAACTAAGTTTACCAGAAACAACTAAAGCATACGGAAAAATTGCTTTTACTTCTTGTGGATATTCTTCAGCATATTTGGCCACAGCAAATCCACCTAAACTATGCCCAGCTAAAACAAAAGGTTTTTTATACCAATCTTGTGTTTTTGACCAATTTACAACATCAACTAAATCTTCATAATGATTTCGCATGGTGGCGTCTTCATACTTCCCTTCACTTTCACCAATTGAATTAGTTGCATCAAAATTTACTACTGTGTAATTATTTTCAAAAAAAGTTTTAGCGATAGTTTGAATGTGATTTTGCTGTCGGAACCCCCCTAATCCATGTAATACAAAAACAAGTCCGATTGATTTTTCAGGAATCGAAATTTCACCTACAATTTCTAAATTTTTTCTATTTTTTATTTTAAATATTTGCATAACCTATTTATGGTCAACCTGCCAGGTTGACAAGTCTTTTATATTCTTTATCTTCAAGAAAATCTTTAATCTCAACCATATATTCTCTTGAAGTCACATCAAAAGTTTCATAAAATAAATCATTATCAATAATCTTTGAAAATTCAGAAGTTTCTTTGTTAAAATAATCTCTGAAACTGGACCATCTATAATTCTTCAAAAATTCTATTTTCTTATTTTGACTGATATCTTTTTTAAGTAAATCAAGAATATTCAGATCTATATAAAAAGGTATATATAAAAAATGCCGATTATTGGTTATCTGAATTATTTTTGCAGAATTTTGAAAAAGATAACCACTTGCTCCCCTTTTTATATTTATATATTTAGTAAATGAATTACCGAGTCTTTTAACAAACTCTAAAACTCCGCCATCAACTTTTTCATATAAAAGAAGATGATAGTGATTTGGCAGTAAGGTCCATTTTAAGATTTCAACTATCTTTTCTTGGTCAGGAAACAAATTCACAGACTTATAATGTGGATACATTCTCAAACTTTCTCCTTTGTTGTTTAAACGATAAAGATTTAAGACAAACCTAAAATAATCAGAATCATTATCAAAAATCTTTTCCTTTCTTATACCCCTATTACAAATATGATAAATATCTCCAACCATGGCTTCTATTATCTCAAAAACATATCCAACAGTCAACCTGGCAGGTTGACTGTTTAGATGCGCTCTACATATTCCCCTGTTTCTGTATTTACGCGAATTATATCTCCTTCTTCTATAAACATCGGAGCGTTTAAGGTTGTGCCGTTTTCTAATGTAATTATTTTATTTCCACTTTTAGAAGTATCCCCGCGGACCGCCGGAGGCGCTTCTTTTACTTTGAAATCCATTTTAATAGGCAAAGTTATTTTTATTGTTTTTTCTTCACCATCATTATCCCAAATTAAAGTAAAAACAGTCCCATTTTCTTTAAAAAATTTTCCGGCATCACCTACTAGAGCCGAGTCTAATTCAAATCTATTCTTAGGATTATCTATGTCACAAAACCAAAATTCACCCTTATTGTGATATAAAAATTTGACTTCACGCTTCTCTATGTCTGCTTCATCGACAGTATCTGATACGTGAAAAGTGGCTGCCATTGTTTTTCCAGAAATTAAACTTTTTAATTTCACCTGATTTTGAGGTTTTCTCTGTTGAGTGCGAGCCACATGAGAATCTATCACTTCACAAGGTTCATTGGCATAAATTATTATTTTTTTTTCTCTAATTTCGTTATATTGAAGCATGTTCTTTCCACCTCCATATTTAAGTATGAAGGTCTGTCTATAATTTAATTTATTTAGCAACAAAAGGAAGCAAACCTAAAAACCGCGCGTTTTTGATAGCACTGGCGAGCTGACGTTGGTTTTTCATTGTCACGCCGGTACGCTTGTGATTCATTATTTTACCATTGGGATTCAAAAACTTTTTCAAGATTTCGATATCTTTATAGTCTATATATTTTATATTGTTAGCTGAAAAATAATCTTGTTTCATATTTTTTATTAAAATGGAATATCTTCGGGATTAATATTTTCTTCCGGATATTCTATGGTGTCAATTTCTTCAGAATTTTTTTCACTTGATATTTTTTCAGAATTTGTGCTTTGTACTGATGCATTTGTGCCACTACTTTTGGGACCAAACTGTGTGCGGTCTGCTACTATTTCCGTGCGATATTTTTTTTCTCCGCTTGTTTTGTCTTCCCAGCTTCTTGTCTGCATCCTGCCTTCAACTAGTATAGAACTTCCCTTTTTCATATACTGGGCGACCGTTTCTGCCTGGCGTCCAAAAACCACCACATTATGATAATCAGCAGATTCTTGACGCGCGCCATTTTTGTCTTTCCAAACACGATTGGTGGCGAGAGAAAACGAACAAACTTTTATGCCTGAAGGCAGAGAACGAAGTTCTGGATCACGAGTAAGATTTCCTATTACGATTGCTTTATTTAAATACATAGTTTTTTACTGATTATTAATAATTTTACACTGCGACCATAGCGTCTATTTCTTTATCTATTTTTTCTTTATCGATAGGGATAGGCGGACTATTTTCTCCTTCCTTTCTTACAGTTGGTATTTTTCTTCTAGAATCCTTATGTATGAATCTCTTAGCAGCAATGGTATTCTCTCTTACTGTTTTTAATATCAAAAATCTGATGAAATTCAAATCAATATCTAGCTTTTTCTTCAATTCTAAAACTTTTTCCGGATTTATTTCAAATTTGACCCAGCCAAAAAACGCCGTGTCGAATTTATTTCGTACATTTTGAGTAACTTTAGACATGGTATAAGCGAGAGAAATCATCTTGGGTGTTTCATCTGAAATTATTTCTCCCCCCAAATTAACAACAAGATCCTTCAAGTTATTATAAACAACTGGTACGTCTTCTTCAGAGATAGCAGGCACCAAAAGGTAACCGAGTTCATAAACTCGTCCATCTGCACCTTCAGCATTATTTTGAATTAAACTATTGCCGTTTTTATTTTTTACCTCTGACATAAATATCATACTAGCAAAAACACCAAAAGAAGTAAACCCCACTGCTAAATCCTAAAAACTCTTTTCGCGTTTGCTATGATAGCTTTTGTGATTTCTTCTTCAGGTAAATTTTTAATTAAAGCTATTTTTTTTACAACTTCTTTTACATAAGAAGGCTCATTGCGTTTGCCACGATATGGGACGGGAGCGACATACGGCGAATCTGTTTCAGACATAATCATATCAAGCGGAGTATTTTTTATAATTTCATCATAATCATGGGTAAAGGTTATAACCCCAGTAAAGGACAGAGTAAAACCATAATTTAAAAAGTCTTTTGCATTTTCTATGCTCCCTGCAAAAAAATGCACATTTCCTTTTACTTTAGAATATTTTTTCAAAATTTCTAGTACATCAACATAGGCATCGATTTTTTTATCTTTCGGATTATTGCGAATATGAAGCATCAATGGTTTATTTATTTCATTAGCTAATTCTATCTGTTCAATAAATGCTTTTTTTTGTTTTTCTATTGATCCGGCTTCCATATGAAAATAATCTAATCCGCACTCGCCTATGGCTAGAACCTTGGGATCTTTCAAAAGTTCCAGGTAAACATTTTTATCAAAAATTTCACCGCGTGAAGTAAATTCTTCGTATGTATCGGATGCAATCCTATGATGGCATAAACCCCTTCTTTATATTGATGCGCTATTTCAACTGCCTTCTTAGAAGTATCTACCTGGGTACCAACATTTATCATCCAAGTATTATTATCAAGGGCTCTTTTAATAACTGCCTGCCAATTTTCATCAAATGCCTTAAAATTAAGATGCGAATGTATATCTATATATTTGAGCATATTATTCTTTTCGCAAAAACAGCGGCTGCTTTGGTTTTTCAAATTTTTTTAGTAAATTAAGAATTTTTTTAGAAGTTTCAGGCATTGCTGGAATAAGCATGTTCGCAATTATAGATAAATCTGTACATAAATCAGAAACAATGTCAATTGCAAAATCTTTGTCTGTTTTAAAAAGTTTATATGGCTCTTTCTCTTGAATTTTTTTATCTAAATCTTGAATCTTTTCCCATATTTCATCCATATATTTTCTAATATCAAAATTATCAAGATTTTTATTATTTTTTTCTAATTCAAGTGAATCAAGATGGGACACTCCATAATTTTCCACCATTGTAAGTATACGAGAAGTAATATTTCCCAACCCATTCGCCAGACCTGAATTATATGAATTTTTAAAACGCTCAATGGTGAAAGGACTGTCTTCAAAACTGCTCACCTCTTTCAAAAGAAAATATCTCAATGCATCCGTGCCATACTCTTTTACAATATCTCTCGGGTCAATAACATTACCAAGAGTTTTGGACATCCTAACTCCTTCGTTACCGGTAATAAAACCATTTACAACGATTTGATGAGAATTCGGCAAATTTGCTGCCATAAGCATTGCTTGCCACATAGCCCCTTGAAAGCGAGTGTTATCTTTACCACAATATTGTGTAGGACTGCCATTTACCCAGTATCTTTCAAAGTTTTTCGTATCTTCAGGCCAACCGAGAGTAGAGATATAATTAATTAAGGCATCGAACCAAACGTACATTACGTGCTCTGAATCTTCTGGCACCGGCACTCCCCAAGGCATTTTCGACTTTAATCTAGAAATTGAAAAATCTTGCAATTCATTTTTTACAAATGTTTTTATTTCATTAAAACGAAAACCCGGCACTATAAAATTCGGATTTTTTTCATAAAAATCAAGAAGCTTATCTCCAAAGGCCGAATATTTAAAAAAATAATTTTCTTCGTTAATGACAGAAATTTTCATACCCGGATGTTCCTTGCATTCATTATTTTCTAATTCGGAATTGGTTTTCTCACTTTCACACCCAATACAATATTTTGCTTCATAATTTTTTTTATAAATGTACCCATTTTTAAATACTCGTTTCCAAAATTCTTGAGCCGCAGACTGATGATGCTCATCTGTAGTGCGGATAAAATGAACATTCTCACTAACACCAAACATTTTTAACTGTTCTTTGAAGGTTTCAAACCCTTGGTTGACAAAATCTTGTACTTTTATATTTTTTTCTTTAGCTTTTTCATACACTTTGATACCATGTTCATCCGTACCGGCATTAAAATATACATCATAGCCTACGAGTTTTTTATAACGAGCTATCGTATCTGCGCGCACAAATTCAAGGGCATGTCCTACATGAAGGGGCGCATTTACATAAGGCAAGGTGGTAGTAATGTAAAAACTATTCGTTTTCATCCCGTTAGAAATTACCATAAATAAACTTAAATAATTTATTAAAATAATGAGACATATATTTTATTATTTCTAACGGGATTCATCTGTTATTTTAGAAGAGATTTTCTTTTTTTCAAGATCACTCACTAATTCCATTATAAAAACAGCCACAGGAATAGCCAGAACCAACCCCCAAAATCCTCCTAACTCAAAACCTACTACAGCGGCAATAATTACCACCAGTGGAGAAAGACCCACCACGCTTTTTATAACAAGAGGAGAAAATAAGAAAACTTCAAACTGGTGAAGTATAATGTAAGCTCCAGTAACCATTAGCGCGCTTGAAAGACCTCCAGAAAGATAAGAAAAGGAGAAGGCCGGGATAAGGGCAACTAAAATACCATAAGGTACAAGTTCCATTATGCCTGCAATAAGAGCCAGGAGAAGAGCATATTGAATCCCCATGAGAGAAAGCATCAAATAGGTTAAAATAGTAATAAGAATACCTAAAAGCATCTGCCCTTTCATCCAAAGAGCTATCTTACGGCGTGAACGTTCCCATAAATCTACCGCGTATTCTTCGTATTTTATAGGCAAGATAATTCTTAAGAATTTTTCTATTCCTTTCTCTTGGATTGAAAGATAAAAAGAAATAAGAACGATAAGAATAACGTTAAAAACACTTCCAAAAGCCACACTGAGAACTTGAAAAAAACCGCCAGAAAGATTAGTAACAAAAGCTTTGGATGTTTCTAGAAGAGTGGTGAGAGGTGAGAGACAAACTGTGTGAAAGATTATTTATAATATCTTTGGCTCCTGAAAATGCATCATTTTTAAAATAATTTAAAATCGAAGAATCCGGAATGTAGGAGGATAAGAAAACAGAAAAATTATAAACTTCAGTTATCAAAAGCGGGGCAAAAAGATAAAATAAAAGAGCTAAGAAAAGAACAGAAGTAGCATATATAATAACTACCCCAAAAACTCGATTGATTTTTAATCTCCTAAAATGAGGAACAGCTGACTCCACAAAAGAAGCTAACATAATAGCAGATAAAATAACAAAAAACAACTCCCGCAGATACCAGATTGAAAATAAACCAATGGCCACTAAAAAGAAACGAATTATTGTGCCGGTAGTCATTGAAATAGGAGTGATATGATTTTTCTCAAACATATAGATATAATACCATAAAAATTAAAAACATCCACTTCGGGAACATCTAAAATCTTAATATTTTAAGAAACTTCATTTTGCTCTTTGAAGGTCCGATGAGTGCTAAATTGAGTCTGTTATTTTTAAAAATATGATTGGCTAAAATTTGCACTTGGTTTACTGTCACTTTTTTGATTTCATTAGCTTTTTCTCTTATTTCTTTTATTTCGTGTTTCAAAAGTTCCTGTAAACCATAAAAACCCGCGATATCATCGCTTGATTCAAGAGAGAGTTTCATGTTGCCTACTAAAAATTCTTTCACTTTGTTTAATTCTTCTTTAGAAATTTTCTGATTTTTTAATTTTTTACATTCTAAAAGTACCGCTTCTACAACTTCATTTATTCTTTTATTATCTACCCCGGCAGAAATTTGGAGAAATCCGTGATCGGTATAAGCATCGTTATAAGCTCGCACATAATAACCAACACCCATTTCTTCACGTAATTTCTGAAAAAGTCGCGAACTCATGCCACCACCCAGAATTCCAGCTAAGACAGAGAGTACGGCATTTTTTTTATCAAATAAATCATAACTGCGCACCCCTAAAACAAAGTGTGTTTGGTCTGTTTTTTTGAAACTGACTAATATTTCTGGTTTTCTTTGTATTTCTTTTGTTTTTAATTTTTTCGCTTTCATCCCGCGTGGAATTTTAGCAAAAACTTTGTTCACTTCTTTCAAAACATTTTTTTCTGTTATTTGCCCAGCAACTATTATTACAGTGGCCTCCGGTAAATAATGCATTCTTTTATATTTTACAAAATCATCACGCTTCATATTCAAAATATTTTTCTTCTGACCGGTAATATTCCATCCTGCCGGTTGATTGCCATAAAGAAGCTGCATCATTAAATCTTGAACATGTCGATTGGGCATGTCTTCATACATATTTATCTCTTCAATGATAACTCCTTTTTCTTTTTGCATCTCAATCTCTGGAAAAGTAGAATTCAGATAGATGTCCGAAATTACATCAAAAATTTGGCTAAAATGTCTGGCATCAGATTTTGCATAATATCCTGTATATTCTTGCGCCGTAAAAGCATTATACTGAGAACCAAGAGCATCTAATTCTTTTGAAATATCTATTGCTTTGGGTCTTTTGATTGTTCCTTTAAAACACATATGTTCCAAAAAATGCGACAAGCCATTTATTTTTTTTGTTTCATATTTAGATCCTGCTTCAACTAACACTAAAACAGTAGCCGTCGGATTGTCTTTCATCGGTACTGTTATCACTCTCAAACCGTTTTTTAAAACTTTTTTAGTAAACCTCATTTATATTTTTTCCTTTATATAACTTTTCAGGTTTTCTACTTTTATTCTTTCCTGCTCTCCCGTATCTCTATCACGGACAGTCACGGTGTTGTCCGTGAGTGTATCAAAATCAATAACAATACAAAATGGGGTGCCTATTTCATCTTGTCGACGATAACGTTTGCCTATATTGCCATTGTCATCCCATATTACACGGCCAAATTCTGCTTTAAGCGGGGCAAATACCTTCGTATTGGCATATTCCACAAGTTCTGGTTTATTTTTAAGTAGCGGCGAGACAGCGCAAATAACTGGTGCTATAGAAGGCTTAAATTTTAAATGGGCTCGAATTTCTCCCCCTTTTTCATCTTCACAATAAGCAGAAAGCAACAATACGAGCATTGCACGGTCAACGCCAAAAGTTGGTTCTATGACATGCGGAATTATTTTTTCTGCGCTTTCTTCGTCAATATAATCAAGTTTATGGTTTTTCAAATCAAAATCCGTTCTATAAGCGAGACCGAAAAGTTCTTTTCTGCCGAAAGGATAATCAAATTCAAAATCCACCGTTCTTTTGGAATAATGGGCGCGATCTTCATCAGAGACCTCAAGTTCATGAATTTTCCCCATATCTATGCCTATTTCTTCCATCCATTCAAGCATTTCACCTTTCCAATATTCAAAATATTTTTCCCAATCTTCCTCGCGAGTAAAATATTCTATTTCCATCTGTTCAAACTCCCTTTGACGAAAAAGAAAATCCCGCGGAGCTATCTCATTGCGAAATGCTTTACCGATTTGAGCCATGCCAAAAGGAAGCTTGGGATGAAAAGCATCTACGGTATTTTTAAAATTCACAAACATACCCTGTGCCGTTTCGGGCCGTAAATAGGAAACAGCCACTTCCTCTTTTTTTGCTCCGACCTGGGTCTTAAGCATTGTATTAAATTTTTTGCCATCAAGTGAATCCGCAAAATTAGTTACATGCCCAGCCGCTTCCCAAACTTTACTATTCATAAGTATGGCTGTATCAATACCATACATATCACGTCTATTATCTACAAATTTTTTCCACCAGGATTGCTTGATATTATTTTTTAAAGCTAATCCAAAATGCCCCCAATCATAAGTGCCGGCCAGCCCCCCATAAATTTCTGAACCAGCAAATACAAAACCCCTTCTTTTGCAAAGCGAAACTATTTTTTCCATTAAATTATTTTTTGTCGCGTTTTCTTTCATCTTTTTACTTTATAACTTTATAAACTTTCTACTTTATGGACTATTCAATTACCCTGCTCCCATTGCCTGGAAAATCGGGATCTTTTAGAAGCCGGATATCAAGTGGTATTTTATTGACCTTCACATCTACATTAGCAAAATCATCGTGTCCGGTCAAAATTGTATCATTTACAATAACAGGCGTGGCGCCAACTTGAGAAAGTGAAGGAGTTAATTCCACCTGAAAAGAAACCTCCTTCCCTGCCTGAGTGATACCGGTATCTTTAGCAATTCCACCCACATTCCAAACTATTTCTCTTGAAGACTCATCATAAAACAAATCCTCCGTTGCTGGAGAAAACGAACCTGCAAACCGCACCCACGATGGAAGAGTAGAACGTACTTGCGCTTTTGAAATATTATTTGCCGTATTGGAAAGAGACCAAACAATAGTATAGGTGCTTTAGTTGAAAGTCCAACATCAGAAATAATTTTTATAACTTTTGACTCTGAATTGCTTAATTCCGTAATAATACCACCGCTTTGTGCCTGCCGGCCCGTGACAAAAACATCTATATTGATAGTGGGAAGAGAAACAATTCCATCTGCAGCAGAAAAGAGAGGGAGAGAAGAAAGAGAAAAAGACACAGTTCCAAAATCACCCGGGTTTACTTCTTCAAATTTGCTTTGAGAATTTTTATCCCAAATTATCAAGTCTTGCGATGAATTATAAAAACCTTGCGCCACAGATATTGTCTTGCGATTAACTGCATTGCCATAAATTTTTGCCCGAATTTCCAAATTATTTATTTTTGTTTCCAAATTATTCGTCCATTGTATTTGTCCCTGAATTGGAGTCTTAGTATCTATTACATATTCCCTTTGATATACACCATTGATAAGAAGCTCCGCTCCGATTGAGGATTTTTTTATCATCACAGCATGTTCCAAGGAATTAAAAACAATTCCAATCAAAGACTTATCCGACAGAGATTGAGATCCACTCCACACACGAAATATTTTTTCTTCTCCATCAAAAACATCAACCATTTTGCCAAGGATAGAAATATTGCGTTCCGCACCAGGGGCAAGATCTCCCAAGTTCCAAATATTATTGCCTAAAGACGGTGCTGGAGTAGATTTTATAAATTGGAAACCAACTGGATAATCAACTTTTAGAAGTATTTTGGAAATTGATTTAGTAGAGTTTAAAGTAGCTTTTACACCAAGAGTAATATCTTGATTTGAGCTTGCTTCAGCAGGAGCATTGACTAAAAGATTTATCGGCGTGGAATTTATAGAAACAATATAAAGTTTATCTTTTACAAAAATGGCATTCGATCCTTCTACTCTATATTCAAGAGAAATTTTTATCTGGCGAGTACTTCCCTGTTCTCCAAAAAGTACTAATTTTATATTTTCATCTTTTACCTCCCCGGCAGAAATTGTCCCCAATGATATGCGAATATGTTCGTTATCTTGGGAAAAACCGACCTGGGAACTCTTTGGGTATTCTATGACAAGATCGACAAGCTCAAGAGAGGAGCTATTCCTATTTACTATTTCAAGCAAAAGAGGATACTCTTCTCCACCTGCGGTGAAATCATTACTAAGCACAGAAATATCAATGTTATCGTTAGAAACGGTGTTGCCCCTGGCAAAAAACATAAAAAAAGACTATTGAAAATATAAAAAATTTTTTAAACATCGATGTTTTCATAAAAAATTTCTCTTTAAAATCAGGTTCGGCACTTTCTTTTTTTTCCCAAAAATCCATCACTTTTCTTTTCTGAAAATGTGGAAAACTATCGTGGTGTTCAATTCTAGTCTGATAATTTTTATTGAAAAGCTTGCTTTTTAGTTCTTCTATCTTATTCAGTTTATCTTTATCATGGAGTAGCATTTCTTAATTATACCACCCCGAACAAGATTTGAAAAATCTTTTACGGGGCGAGTTATTTTACAAGTGTGTCTCCCTGAGTGCTTTATTGATTTGATACAATATTTTTGTCCTGCTTTCTGAAACTTTAAATATTAAATCCTCTTCAAATGGTGATTTAACAAAATCTTTTAGCATTTCATTGCTTCCTATGTATCCTAAATTATTAAGAATGCGTAAAACGATGATAGCTTCAATATTATGTAATTCTTCTCTCGTTTCAGATTTCTGCAAGATAGACAATCCATTCAATAAATCTGCAAACAAATCTTTGTTGGGGTCCTCTCCAGCCAATAAACGTTTTAATAATTTAGAAATATTCACAAAAATTTCAAAAACTCCCGGTTGGGATAATTTTTCAAGTTTATTTGTTTTGACAGTATTTGTAATTCGCCAAAAATCTTTTCCTTTCACCAAATCAATTTTTAGATAAGCAAAATCTTGCAAAACAAAGCGCAATTTTGAAGACATTTTTCGCACTCCCTGAGCGGAAGCATGAATCATCCCTAAATCACGAGTAAAAATAGAATAATATTTTCCGGTTTCTCCGAAATTTCCGCTTCCCAATATTATTCCTTCTGTATGATAAATATGATGCATTTAAATTTCTCTTTTTTATTTCTTAATTCTTATTTTAAATACTAATTCATCAATTTTTGTTTCCTCTCCGTCATTTTCCTTGAATTCAATTTTTGAAGCAAGAACTATCTTTAACAATTCAACTTCAAACTTTTGAATCAATTTTTTACCTATATCGTTCGTTTCAATTACCAAAGAAATTACATGTTTCCTTCTAGTTTCAATTCTGGAGTTATTTTTGTGTCAAGCAAAACTTCACCAAGGTCGGACCTTTCTGAAGATTTAAGTTCCGACCTTTTTTCAAAAATTATTTTTTTTACATTTAACTCATCTTTGATTAATGTTTCGTATTCATTATCTAGTTTGTAATTTTTTATTTCTAATTTAGCAAGTGGTTGTCGAACTTTTATTCCTGCTTTCTGCCTAGCTTCCAACCCAAGAGTTACAACTTTTCTAACTACTTCCATGTTTTCTAGAATTTTTGACTTACCAAACGAAAAAAACTTGAAAGTTTTGGAGGGCCAACTTTCCAGATGTACACTTTCCACATCATTTTCATTTTTTAATTTCAACCAAATGTCTTCCGCGGCAAAAGGGGCAAATGGGGCCATTAATTTTGCCAAGTTTTTTAAAACAAAATACAAAGTCTGTTTTGCTTTTTCGTCACCGTTCTTTATTCTGTCTCGTGAACGACGTAAATACCAAGTAGATAAATCCTCAATAAAAGACTCAACTGGTCGTGTAGCTAAAGATATATCATATTTTTCCATATTTTCTGATTTTTTATGTTCTAAAATTTTTAATTGAGGATCTCTATATAATTCATAAAATGCCAAAACATTATTAAGTCTGCTGATTATTTTATTTGAGATATCTTGAACAGATTTTTCAGAAAAATTGATATCTTCCCCTTTCATTACAGGACAAGACATAAGATAAAAACGAAGTGCATCTACTCCATATTTATTAAACAAAATCCATGGATCTGGAAAATTATTTCTGGATTTTGACATTTTTTCTCCATCTTCCGCTAAGATAGTTCCAGTGGTAACAACATTTTCGAATGGTGCTTTTCTAAACAAAATAGAAGAAATAACATGAGTATAATAAAACCAAGTTCTCGTTTGAGCGATATATTCTGCCACGAAACCAGCTGGAAAATTTTTCTTTTTCCAATCTAAATTCTCGAATGGGTAATGGTCTTGTGCAAAGGGCATTGAGCCGGATTCAAACCAACAATCTATAACTTCCGGAATTCTCTTGTATTCTTCCCTTTTTTCATCGACAAGAACAATATTATCAATATATGGTCTATGCAAATCTAATTCATAATTGTCATTATGCGGAAGTGGAATAAAATTAAATTCTTTTATTTCAGCGTTCTTAAGTAAAAAGTTGTTTTTTATATCATCCATTGTTTCCTCTTTGTTCAAGCCATTAATGGCAGAAAATAACGCCCATACTGTATCCTCGTGGGTAATAATCAATATATTTTTATTCTGATATTTCCGGTCAATTTCATAGATAAATTCACCCACTCTTTTTTTAACATCAACCAAGCTTTCACCTCCTTCAGGCGCCCCGTCATATTTACTTAAGTTATTATTTTTAAAAAAATCATGGACTTTTTGGATTGGGCCATCAGCAAAAATTCCGTCGTTTAATTCAACCAGACGTGAATCTATTTTTATATTTTGCGAAGGAAAATTTATTACTTTTTTGATTATATTTGTAGTTTCTTCGGTGCGCAAAAATGAAGAGGCAAAAATCATATCAATATTTTTATCAACTAAAGATTTCACCGCTTCAGTAACTTGCTTTTTACCTTTCTCTGTAAGGTGATGAATATTGTCCGGTGCGCTTGAACAAACTTTGAGAACATTATTCTCCGCTTCGCCATGTCTCATTACGAAATACTTATTTCCAGATTTTTTTGTTTTTGATTTGAGATCCTCTATTGAATTTACAAACATTATTTTCCCAGAACTAGATTTCCAGAAAGGCAATGGGCTAGCCCAATAGCGATTGCGTGAAATAGTCCAATCTGGAGCAGATTCCATTGTATTTTTGAAACGTCCACCTTTTAAATGAGACGGAACCCAATTCATAGATTTAGCATTTTTAAGTAAATTATTTTTTACTTTTTGGATATTCACGAACCATGACGGCCAGAAGAGGTGTCTCACAACGATAACAATGCGGATAAGAGTGAACTATTTTTTCTTTTTCAAAAAGTTTTCCATTTTGAGCCAAATACTTAATTATTAAGACATCAGCCGACTGATGATCTTCTTTTGGTTTAACTTTAATCCCGGCAAAATCTGTAACTTCTTTTGAAAATGTACCATTCGGTTCAACATGTCTAATAAATGGAATATTGTGCTCTTTGGCAAGACTCATATCGTCTTCTCCGAAAGCAGGAGCCTCATGAACTACCCCGGTTCCTACGTCTGTGGTAACAAAATCCGCATGCCAAACTTTCCAAATATTTTCTTTATTTAGTGTGTCGATATTTTTATAATAATCAAATATAGGTTCGTAAGAGAGACCAATAAGATCAGATCCTTTTATATCATCATACACTATTTCAATTTCTTTTCCTTTGAAAACTCTTCCAACACTTTCACTGGCGACAATAAGTAATTCTGGAACTCCTTTAATTCTAAGCGCTGTGTAATTTATATTTTTCCCAACGGCAACCGCTGTATTCCCTGGTAATGTCCATGGAGTAGTCGTCCATGTAATCATATATACAGAATCTTTTGTCTCTTTTCCTTGTCCAAATTTTTGTCCCGATTTTAATTTAGATTTTACATAAACAGATATGTCGGTAATATCTTTATAACTGTTATCCATCGCAATTTCAGAGTTAGCAATCGGCGTTTCACATCGCGGACAATAAGCAAGCACTCGCACACTTTCATAAAGCAATCCTTTTTTATTTAATTCGCCAAGCGCCCACCAAACACTCTCAACAAAAGTGTTGTCCATTGTCTTGTATGAATTATCAAAATCAACCCATCTACCAATACGATTTACGGTCTTTTCCCATTCAGCAACATAAGTCAAAACTTTACTTCTGGCATATTCAACGAATTTGTCTATTCCCAATTCTTCGATAGCTTTTTTCCCAGAAATATTTAAATCTTTTTCAACAATATTTTCAATCGGCAATCCGTGACAATCCCATCCCCAACGACGTGGAACCGAAAATCCACGCATAGCCTGATAGCGTCCAATGACATCTTTAGTCACACTTCCAAGTATGTGACCGTAATGAGGAAGACCAGTTGCAAAAGGTGGACCATCATAAAAAACATAATTCCCTTTGGGTGAAAATTTTTCCAGGGATTTTTTAAAAATGTCATTGGTTTTCCAAAATTCCAAAACGCGCTCTTCCCGAAGCGCTGTTTCAGATTTTTTTGTCCCGAGCGAAATCGAGGGATTTGTCTCATTTTCAGCCATTATTGACTGATTCTAACATAAAATTTTTATTTTTACATCCTGTTGTTTAAGACAAAAGCTTTTGACCTCATTCACCACAAATTATCAACTTCAGTTGGGTAAAGCAGATTGTTTTTTGTTTTTAAATAGAAGAAAAATAAAATATACAATTGAAAATAATGAAGACAAAATTAAAGCCGAAGTGCTACGATCATAACAAACTATTCCCGAACATATTGGATTAATTTGAGATAATATAATGGTATCTATTATAATAAAAATTATTATAATTAATAAAACTGATTTGTATTTGATGTTTTTTAAAAAACCAGAGAAAAGTATTAATATTGTTAATGGTAACAGAACTCCAAACATAGGATGAAATAACTCAGTATTATAAGGGTTTAAATACGGGAAATTCATAATAATAATGAATAATATTAAAACAAAAAATACAATATTGATAATAAGTGGTTTTTTCATATTAATTTAAATTATCTAATAATTTATTCAGCATATCAAGTAAGAGTTGAGCATCGGTCTTTGATAATTTCTTTAGTTTAGGATGTTTAGAATCTGGCTTAGATAATTTCTTTTCTAGAACAGACTTAAATCTATCTGCTTTTAATTTTGCTTTATCTATTTTACCCTTTTGTATTGATTTGATTATATTATCTATCCTTTTGTTAAAAGCTTTAATTTTAGCTTGAGGTAAATCTAGAGAATTAATCGTCGCTTTCATAATCTGTAGATATGTAATTGGATCAAAAGTCACACTTGGAGCTAACATAAAATCAGTTACTCCGTCCCCTGTCACATCTAGTGCTAGCTGTGGTACTCGAGTATTTGAATTTAAAGTAACTTCTGCTTGCGTTTGGGTTGTTACGGGAATATCAACAAAAGATGAAATAGTTGATGAGCCATCTGGTAAAACTTTTTCTGATTCGTATGTAAATGTCCCTATATCTATACCTTGAAGTTTAATTTTAGACATTTGGTCTTCTGGGAGATTGATGTATTTACCTTCGCCAAATTCCATGTATGACGAGTTTGCAATATTTTCTTCAACATAACAAAAATCAGAAGTTGGTGGACAGATTTTTCCTGTGTGATTTCCATCCACATCATAGGCATCTAATGTAACTGGTGAATGTATTGAGATACGAAAACGGTTTTTTATGTCTATAGGAACTGTAGTATTTAAGTATGCTGAATTAGTAAAAGAAATTTCTTTAATAACATTAGAAATGAACTCTAAAATAGGTTGGGTTTCAAGAATATTTTTATGTTTGCTATTTATGGCAAGTGGAAATTTGTCATTATTTATCTGAAATAGATTCACCCAATACTTCTCTGTATTTTCTAGAAAACTCATATATTGAGCACTTGGTACAACTACGGTTCCGTCTCCATCAGACGTGAACCGAGGTTTTTCGTCTAATGTAAATTTGCAACTTGAACCGGTACAATCTAACCTTGGATAATATTCAAAACTTGCCACAGTATCTAATCCCCAACCAGCCACTTCTATTACTCTCATACTAGATGGTGGTGTAAAAACGTCTATACTATCGTGTAAACTTTCAGCTTTAGAAAATAAACTTTCTGATAAATTAATAGGTAAATTCGTTTGATTGATAGCTGGATTTGTCCTTCCTTCATTTCCAAAAAGAAAATCTTTGTATTCAGAATAAGAATTAATCGCACTGCCGAAAGTTTGGACCATTTCTGTTGTTACATTGGAAGGAATTGCTGTATCCACAAATGTTGCCGGTGAAGCGCTAATATGATTTATGTATTCCTTGCTTGGCAAAAGTCCAAAAGCACTAAGCATATTTCGTCCGAGTTCACGAGCACGAGTTTCATCTACAAGCCAGCCACCTAAAATACTCTGGTCGTATCCATGCATTATCGCAGGTACAGCCACAGCCGTCCCTATTTCTGGCACAGCAACCAAAATTAAAACATCTACATCGTCAATCAAATTATTAACACCTGCTATTTTATCATCTTGCAATCTTTTCAAAAGTGCCTTAGCTAAAAGTCCACCATTACTATGCGCAACGATTGTTACTTTTCCATTCTTAGATGAATCAACCAAGGATTGAAGTGTCTCAACAAGCGATAAATTTCCGTTTTGATAATTAGTTCCACTATTTACAATATCATCAACACTTTGTCGCCAATCATAGGCAAATGACTTCCAATCAGCAATTTTCCCATCATTAACTAAATCGTCCATAGTGTTAGAAAAACTTTTATAAATACTTTGTACAGTTGGACCTGTTGGAATTGGTATATTTGTTTCTTTTATAATGTCTCTGGTGTAAATACTTGAATTTTTACTAGTTCCATCAGTATTCAAATACAAATCCTCCACATCACTATTTGCATTTGGTTCCCAAAGCTGATCTTCACTTCCATTGTTCTGATAAAGTCTACTAGCCTTAATCCCTGGTAAAAAAAGAACATTGGAGAAACAATCAACAGTACAAGATTGTTGTAATGGGTCTGAAATGAGCCATGGATCAAAAAGAACTGGCGCTTCTCCTTCATCATCTTCGACTCCGTTACCAAGACCATTGGGATTTAAAGTTCCATGATGAGGTCCTGATGGATCACCCCACCAAGTATTGCGAAAATCAATAGTGTAATCATATTGAGGTTCTTCTATATCTTCCTCTCCTTCTTCCTGAGCGATAGCTTTTTCTGTTTTAAATAAATTAAAAAACCAAGCAAAAAAGCTTCGCTTCTCGGGTTTTAAAGCGAGCGGAGGCATAAGAATGTTTGAAATTCCACTGTAAGTGTTTCCGTAAATACTCAAACCTGAAACCGTAAATATTGAATTCGGCAAAGATTCAAATTGATTTATCGATATTCCATGATTATTACTTCTAATTATACTATCTGAAATATTTACTGAATTATTGCCATTAGTTGAAATCCCTATAGAATTTTTCTCAAAGATAGAATTTGTCACATTTACTCCATCATCCTCACCCACAGAAAGACCATAATATGCATAACTTATAAAAATATAATCAAGTGTAACACTCGGGTTATAGTTCTGCGAAGAAATAGATATTCCGCCACCTAGATATTCTTCTGTTTTAATATTCGGCACTGTTGTAATTTCTATTCCTTCCTCGTTATATATCTCTCCGTCAGTGTCTCCACCCAATTCGTCATCAAACCAACTAGTAAAATGAACTTTCTCGGATTCTGTACCTTGCACGTTCAAAGTACCTAGCACATAAAGTGGATTAGATGCTTTTACAATCACGCCTTCTTTTATAGTTAAGGTCACGTTCGGAAGTACTGCCGTGTAGTCATCCAAAATATACGGATTATTTTCTTTAGTCCAAATAGTATCTGTATCTATATCTCCCGATATATGGGTTTCGGCAAAAACTTTCGGGACAGAGATAAACAAAACACCTAAAAAAATAAAAAAAGGAAACAAAAAAATTAATTTTTGTGTACGCATTTAATTTAAAAATTATTTATATAAATTTATTATCTCACAAATTTAAAAGAAAAAGTATAAATATGTGGAAAACTACATCCTCTCTGGAGCTTTGATGCCGAGCAGATACAATCCATTTTTTATGACAAGAGAAAAAGCTAAAGTAAGAGCTACTTTGTAAGGTGAAGTCGGATCATTTTTGTCTATAATTTTTGTACTGCCATAATAAGTATTATAAGCACGAGCAATATCTATCAAATAATTGGCAATATAATGCGGTTCAAATTCTTGGGCTGACCTAAATACAATCTCGGGAAATCTATATAATAATTTTTCAACTTCCGTTGGAGCAAAATCATCTGACATAAAGCCAGGTAAAATATTTTCTTTTTTTGCTTTCTCCAAAACAGAATTAGCTCGAGCAAAAGAATATTGCAAGTACGGTCCAGAATCTCCTTCGAAAGAAATAGATTTTTCAAAATCATAAATAATATCGCCGCCGATATTTTGTTTCAAAATTGAATATTTCAAGGCGGAAACTCCAACATCTTTACTAATTTGCTTTTTTTCTTCTTCCGTAAAATCTCGGTTCTCTATTTTTTTCAAAATTTCATCGCAGGATTCCAAAATCAGAGATTCTCCGGTAATAACATTTCCTTTCCGAGAAGACATTTTGCCAGAAGCCAGACGCATCATGCCATGAACAACGTGCTTCATTTTAGAGGCAAATTCGGGACTTATTATTTCAAGCGCTTTATTGACTACTTTCATATATTCTTCTTGTTCGTGGGCTGTTATCACCACTGATAGGTCTAAATTTTCTTTCTCGAATTTCATTTTAGTGAGTCCTAATTCTTTGGTCTCATAAGTGGGCAAGCCCTGCGAAGTGATAAATACTCTGGTATGAAGTTTAGGGTTGTATTTTTCTGCACGAAAAACTATTGCCCCGTCGCTCTTTTCAAATACATCAGATGAGGAAACAATCTTTTCTCCGATTGGAGCCACGATGCTCTCAAAAAAATAATAATTAAAACTGGTGCCGAGTATTTTATAAATTTCTTCAAATGCCTCAAGAGTTATTCTTCTGCCCCAGTCATAAATCTCATTTATTTTTTTATCACTTTTATCATAAATTTTTTTATTTATTTCTTCAATTTCTTTTTTAGCTTTTTCGTCAGTTTCATAGACATCATTTCCTTTAGCATAAAGATTTCCAATATAACGAGCTTTCTCGGAAACTGATTTATCTTCTTCAGGCAAACCTGATTTTAAAAGCTCATAAATAGCTTTGGCTACATGCGGACCAATATCACCTTGATAATTGGCACGGACCATTTTTGCTCCAGAAAATTCTACAATGCGAGAAATGGACTCTCCTATAGTATTGCTCATTAAATGTCCAATATGAAAAGGCTTAAAAGGATTTGGCTGAGTATATTCCACCATTACTTTCTTTCCTTCAAAAATATTATTTCGTCCAAAATTTTTATTTTCCAAAATTTCTCTGGTGGAATTAACAAAAAATTCTTTAGGTAAATAGAAATTTATGAATCCAGCTCCAGCTATTTGGATTTTTAAAACTTCTGTAGGTAAATTTTTGTTTAATTTTTTGACTATTTTTTCAGCAAGTTCTTTCGGGTTAGTTTTATTTTCCTTCGCCAGAACCATCGCTATATTTGTAGAAAAATCTCCCATTTCTAAATCTACAGGATGTTCGAGTGAAACCCGTCCGAACGGATGTTCATCCGGACGGATATCTTTAGCTTCAATATTCAAACTCTTGAGAGTATTTTTTATCAAATCTTCAATTTTTTCTTTTATATTCATTCTATTTTTTACCAGTTGAACCAAACATTCCTTTTCCACGAGCCGATTCACTCAATGTATTAGTCTCCTCTAACTCTACAATCTCTACAGGTGTAATTATAAGCTGAGAAACTTTATCGCCCTCCTCAAAAGTATAAGGCTTATCGGATAAATTCACTAGCAAAGTATTATATTCACCACGATATCCGGCATCAAAAACACCACCCATATGATGAAGTCCTGTTTTTGAGATACCTCCTTTATCCATAATAATTGCTCCATATCCTTCTGGAAATTCCAGCGCAAAACCATGCCAAAAACGATAATGCCCCATGGGTGGAATCGTTATTGTTTCCATGGCATATAAATCCATTCCAATATCTCCCGGATGGTGATATTTTGGTAATTTTGCATCTTTTTTTAATTTTTTAATTTTTATTTTCATTCTATTTTTTTATTAAAACTTTTTTCACTTTTTCATAAATTTTTTCATGGATATTTTGACGAGATAAAATTTTATTTTTCGGTACACATTCAATTTTTATAAAATTCGGAATTTCTTTTACTAACTTCAATGCGCTTTTGCGGGAATTTATTAAAAAATTTACATCTGTTTCATGCACATCTTTTCTCTTCTTCAAATAAGCTCTCTTCATTTTACTACTTTCACGGCCTTTTAAAAGCTGAAGAACAATTTTTGTTGGAAAATCTAAATATAAAATTAAGTCTGGTTTCGGAATCTTAAAAACTTCATACTCCATTTTTTCCAGCCATTTCATAAAATTATTTCTTTTTTTTACGCTTTTAATTTTCCCCGCTTGATGAATTTGGTTAGCCGAAACATAACGATTAGCAATGACAATATGTCCCTTCTTTAACCAATTTCTCAATTCTTCACTAGACTCCCAGCGATCTGCCGCATACAATACTGATGCGATTTTTGGATGAACATTTAAAAATTTATAATACTGTTCACTTAAACAGTGTCCAATAAAAGCTCCAAAGAAATTTTTATAGTATTCTGGAAAATCAACTATTTTTACAGTTTTTCCTTCTTTTTTTAATCTTTTTGCTAAAAGTTCCACTTGGGTCGCTTTGCCACTTCCATCCGTGCCGTCTATGACTATCAATTTTCCTTTGTATTTTTTCATATTTCTAAAATCTTTAATCCCCTTTTAATGGCTACGAATCCATACCCCCAAAGAAATGGAAGCCACAATGGCATCAAGCCAAAAAGCGAATTCCTGACAAAAGTTTCAACACCAGTACTAATAAAAATCATCTCAGATAGTATCATCACAAAAAATCCGAAGAAAAATATAAAAATATCGCCCCTCTCTTTTTTAGCCAAAAAAGAAATAAAAATAATCCCTACATATAAAACCGTGAGAAAATAATCATTTTGAATAATAGGAATAAGTCCAATCATCACAAGAATTGGAATTGTGTTAAAAATAATATTTATTATTTTATCTATGAGTTTCATTTTTTCTTTCTTAAAATCTCATCGATTTTTTCTGCGATTTTTATCATATCTTTTTCTTTTTTGCCACGGCTAGTTTCTGCACAAGTACCGAGACGAATACCGGAAGGATCCATCACAGAACGAGTATCGCCTGGAATAGTATTCATATTTACTATAATTCCTTCTTTTTCTAATTTTTCGCCTGCTTCCTTTCCCGAAATACCTTTTCCATTCATCCATGTATCTACAAGAATCAAATGCGAATCCGTGCCACCAGAAACGATATGCCAACCAAGTTTTTGAAGTTCTTTTGCCAAAACTTTGGCATTTTTTACAACTTGTTTCGCATATTTTCTAAACTGAGAAGTGCTTGCCTCTTGAAGAGCAACAGCTGCAGCTGCAATATTGTTTTCATGTGGCCCGCCAAAAAGTCCGGGGATTACTGTTTTATCTATTTTTTTGTCAAATTCTCTTGCATCTTTTTTTACAAATAAAATTGCGTGTCTTGGACCACGAAGACTTTTATGTGTGGTGGTCATAACAGAATCGGCATATGGAAATGGCGACGGATACACTTCCCCCGCCACCAATCCAGCAAAATGTGACATATCAACATGCAAAATAGCTCCACATGCATCTGCTACTTCTCTGAATTTTTTGAAATCAACAAATCTTGGATAAGCCGTAAAACCAGCCACAATAATATCCGGCTTTTCTGTTATGGCAATTCGTTTTAATTTTTCATAATTAATAATTTCAGTTTTCGGGTCAACTTCAAACTGTAACGGTTTCCAAAGCTTGCCGGTCATAGAAGCTGGATGTCCGTGAGTCAAATGCCCGCCGGAAGTTAATTTCATTCCCATAATCTTTCCACCGATTGAAACCAAGGCTGAATATAAAGCAAAATTAGCGGGAGAGCCGGAAAGAAGTTGCACATTTACATGCCATTCTTCGGGTTTTAATTTAAAAAGTTTTAAAGCACGTTCTTTGCAAAGATTTTCTACTTTATCAATAATAATATTTCCGCCATAGTATCGCCTACCCGGATACCCTTCTGCATATTTATTTGTAAGCACAGATCCTAATGCATTTAAAACATCCCTAGAAACATAATTTTCTGACGCAATAAGATTAAGGACATCTTTTTGTCTTTCATTTTCTGCCTTTATTAGCTTTTCTATTTGTTTATCACGCATTCATTTATTCTAGCACATTTCATAATTATTGTTCCCAATAAGTCGGTCCTAAAAATTTTTGCACCAAACAAAGAAAGAACATCTAATGTTTCTTGATGTGGATGACCATATTTATTATTTTTTCCATCTGAAATAAACGCATAGGTGGGAGAAGTAGCCTTTACAAATTCCGGGGAAGTAGAAGTGCGCGAGCCATGATGCCCAACTTTTAGAATATCACTGTTTAGTTGCGCTATAGAATTTTCTTCAAGAATTATTTTTTCTGTTTTAATTGTTGCGTCTCCGGTGAGCATTATAGAAGTATTACCATAAAAAAGTTTAGCCACTATTGATCCGTCATTTGTGGACCAAAAAGACACATCCTGATCAGGAAATAAAATTTGAATAAATACTTCACCGCCTAGATTTAATCTCATTCCTTTTTTTGCTAAGATACTTGGGATATCTTTTTTCTTTAATTCATCTTTTAAATTTTGATATACTTTAGAATCAGTCAAGGTTCCCGGTTCAAATACTTCATCCACTTGATAAATCTTCAAAACGTCCAGAAAACCACCGATGTGATCTTGATCCGGGTTGGTAATAATAAATGCGTCTATTTTTCTGTCAAAAGGAGACATTACTTGAGAAAGTTGATTTAAAATTTTTCTCGGTGGTCCACTATCAATTAATATTTGTGTTCCAGTTGGAGATTCAACAAAAAGGGCATCCCCTTGACCGATATCTAACATAGCAAAAGTAAAATCTCTGTGATAATTTTGCCAAGCAAGATAAAAAATAAAAATATTTGCCACCAAAAGCAAAAAGGCGGAGAAAAACAGCCAATATTTTTTACAATTTTGAAACATGTTATAATACTAACATGCAAACATTCACACCAAAAATTTTTAACATACAAGAATTAAAAGGGCTATCGGCTAAAAATATAGAGGAGCATTTAAAGCTTTATGCCGGATATGTAAATCAGGCTAATCTTGTGCTTGAAAAAATCAAAGAGTTGTCGGAAAACGCTGAAACAAACATGGGTATTTTAAGTGGTCTGCAAAAAAGATTTGGGTTCGAATACAACGGTATAAGAAATCACGAGATTTATTTTGATTCATTATCCGGCAACGCAAATACCCTAAAAGAAAATAGTGAGTTTAAAAAGGCTTTCGTTTCAGAATGGGGTTCATTTGAAAAGTGGCTTGCATTATTCAAAGCAATCGCGACAACCAGGGGTATTGGTTGGGCAATGCTTTATTATGATAAGAAAGAAAAAAGATTATTGAATGCTTGGGTTGATGAACAACATTTAGGTCAGCTTCAGGATTGCACGCCAATTGTAGCTTTGGATATGTGGGAACATGCTTATCTTTTCGATTATGTTCCGGCAGATAAGAAAAAATATATCGAAGCTTTTTTTACAAATCTAAATTGGGAAGCAGTAGAAAAAAATTTCACCCCTTAAAAACATTATTCTTGAGTTTCTAAGAAAAATCTCTTTATACTTTTGCCAAAAAGTTTATAAACAAAATAGACATAGATTAGAAGCGTAATAAGAAATGGAAAATCTGGTATAGATAATGCAGCAAATGGAAGATGAGAGAAAAAACTTATGACAGAAAGTTTATAATGTAATAAAAGATAAGAAACAAATCCGAACGGAACTGCGAGCATATATGAAATAATTCCTGCGAAACCTGTTAGAAAACCCAAAATCATAGTAAATGGAATAAAAGGCAAAATCAAGGCATTGGCCGGCAAGGCCACTAAAGAAAGATTCCCCATTTTGTAAAGAATAAAAGGTAAAACAAAAATATAAGCCGCACATGTGACTGAAATAACATCTCTTAATTTAAAGCGAGGTGTAATCCATAAAAAATATTTTTCAATTTTAGGTGTAAAGAAAATCACTGCAACTGTAGCAATAAAAGAAAGCTGAAAAGAAACGTCAAAAACTAAAATTAGAGGATTAACTAAAACCATAATAATTCCAGTCAAAACCAAAGCTCGCGCTACATCGTAATTTCTACCTATCACTCGGGCAAACAAGGCTAAACTAGCCATAATCCCCGCTCGTACCGCCGTAGAAGATCCGCCAGTCATTAAGACAAAAAGTAAAATAGAAAAGATTCCAATCCCGATTCCGATGTTTTTAGGAAGGGAATAAAAAATTTTCATGATCCATTCGGCAACGATTGTAATATTGTATCCGGAAAGCGCTACTATGTGAATAGTGCCTGTATCAACAAAACTTTGTCTTAAAGATTCACTAAAAGAAGATTTTTCTCCTAAGATAAGCCCACCCATCAGCAACGACTCCGGTTCTCTAATTGCTAAATTCATTTTATCTAAAAATTTTTCTTTGGCATAAAATAGTGCGCTTTTCATAAGATTACCATTCTCATGCGAGATAATTTCAATTTTCGGATAACTCATTATATAAAATATCCCATCTTTCCTTAGATAATTTACATAATCAAATTCCTTCCCATTGTCTGTCATAAAATTTTCCGGTTTTTTAAGAATTCCTTCAACATTTACTTCGTCTCCATATCTAAAATCTTTATCAAGATTAACTATTGCTAAAATTTCTGTTTTTTCTTCATTAATTTCTATCTCTAGAATTAATTTCTGATTATTCTCTGTAATAGTCGGCTCATCTATAATTTCTCCGGAAAAAGAAACTTCTTGGTCAACTTGTGATTCAAAAACACTGGGTGCTGGAACATCAGCCATTTGAAATCTTAAAACACCGAGAGAAAAAGCCAGAATAAATATTCCAGTAACTATCCCCCACTTATTTTTTGAAACAAAAATATGAAACAAGATAATGGCAAAAGCAACTATTCCAAACAAAATAACTAGATATAAATTTACAAAAATAAATGAGCGCAAAAGCACTCCTATTATAAAACCGAAACAAAATACATAAAAAATTATGTTTTGCATTTAAAAATTATAAAAAATCATTTCTCGTTTTTAAGTTCTATTCTGTTACTATCCGCAAAACTAGTGGCTATTTCATCTGCCCGTTCATTATATTTATCGCCATTATGGCCTTCTACATAAATCCATTTGATTTTAAACTGCTGAGAAAGTTTATAAAGCTCTTGCCAAAGTTCTTTATTCAAAACTGGTTTTTTTGCAGCATTTTTCCAATTTTTTTTCTGCCAATTAGAAATCCATTCGGTTATTCCTAAAATCATGTATTTTGAATCTGAAAAAACTTCCACCAACACATTCGTTTTTGTTTTTTTAAGATACTTAAACGCTTCAATGGGCGCGATAAGCTCCATTTGATTATTAGTGGCATGTTTGGACGCTCCACCAATTTCAACAACTTTATTCCCTAAAATAATAACTACCCCCCATCCAGCTTTCCCTGGATTCCCCCTGGCCGCCCCATCTGTATAAATAATTATTTTATTTTTCATAAAGATTTACCAATTTTTTGCTTTTATTAAATCTGGAATAATTTGTTCTTCATTAATTGTAATCATCGAGTATTTTTTCGTTTCAAAGTCTTTTTTGGAAAACCAAACAAAATCTTCAATTTCTGCGTCTGGTTTTACCCCCCCCTCTATAGTTACGATATACACTCTTTGATCATAGACTATCTCTGGATTATAAAAGGATTTTCCAGGATACTCCCCAAAAAATTTTGAATTAATCAAATCAACTCCAATTTCTTCTTTTAATTCTCTTTTCAAGCAACTCTCATCAGATTCTCCTTCTTCAAGTTTACCTCCGGGAGTCCAAAGTTCTTTGTATCTTTTACCTTTGAGCATTAAAATTTCTCCATTCTGGATTATAATTCCAGCAATTCTTGTTCTTGTTTGCATAATATAAGTATATCAAAATATACAGGAACTAGCTAATTTTTTTTACTTGGGAGCCGAGCTCCCAAGTAATCATTCTAATAACATATTTTCCAGTTCTTTTTCGTTCTTCTTTCTTTCTAAAATATCAAGCAAAACTGATTCACAAAAATTTCTGTATTCTTTTGAATTAGAAAATTGTTCTAAAACAATATTTTTAACACAAAAAATCTTTTCTGTTTTTCCAATATATTCATCAAAACTTGATATGGGTAAATTTTCCATCCATTTCTTATTCAAACTTTTATGTACTTTGTAATTTAAATTCACATATACACTTAGATGTAAAAGGTATTCATCTGAATTTATATGTACGGCTTTATACTTACCTTGGAACAACGATCCGTTGCGTTTATATTTCTCATTAAAATAATTTGTATATCCAGTAGATAACTTATGCATAAATTTTTGTATTCCATCATCTACAAGAGGTTCAAGTATAAAATGATAATGATTCTGATTCAAACAATAAGTAATAAAATTTACTAATTTACTTGACTTGGGAGCTCGGCTCCCAAGTTGATAAAAAGAATTTTCAAAGATACTCCCTATCGGATCTGGAACATTAAAATCATTCATACTCTTAAGAAACCGACATAAATCTTCGGCATCCATAAATATGCTTCTTTTATCTACTCCCCTATTGTAAATATGGTAAAATTCTCCGATAGTAAATTTTATATTTCGCATATGTATAGTATAACATAAATCACTTGGGAGCCGAGCTCCCAAGTGTTAAAAAATATCTTCTATTCGTAGACGTAATTCTTCCCTGCCTCGGAATCTAGATAAATCAAAAGTGGCTAGAAGATTTACTTTTTTACCTTCTGCTAGGGAAGTCTTGAAAGATTCACTGTTCGAGAAAAAAGAAATAGCTTTAACTTTATTTTTGCTTGTATCGGAAAAAGTAATTTCCAAATGCTCCCCAGAGCCATTTTTGCCAAATTTTTTGATGTTTTCCACTTCTACATTCTCAAAAAGAAAAATCGGCTTAGGATTAGCCAATCCAAAAGGAGCAAGTTTTTCTATCTCTTTCCAGTTTTTTGTATTTACTATACTTAAGTCAGATTTAATATTATAAATCATCTCATTTTCTATTTTATCGCGTTTTACTTTACTAAAAGAAATAGACAAGGCTTCTTCTAGAAAATGAATTTTTTCGTTCTGAACTGTAAAACCGCCGGCAAATTCATGTCCGCCAAATTCCATAAAAAATTCACGAGTTTCAGTCATAAGTTTAACCACAGACACTGAACCATCTGACCGACAGGAACCTTTTATAAAGTCATTTTCATCTTTACCCCAAACAAAAACAGGTTTTTTGTATTCATCCGATATCTTACTTGCTACCAGGCCCAACACTCCCACCCGCCATTGCGGATTACCTATGACGATGACTTCTTTCATTTCACGTTTTTCAAATTTTTTATTCACTTCGCGCATAATACCGGCAACCATCGTTTTTCTATCATCATTTATTTTTGACAGATGACCTGTAATCACTCCCGCTTTCACTTCATCTTCTGTGGAAAGAAGTTCATACGCTTTCATCGGATCATCCATCCGCGACGCCGCATTTAGTCTGGGCACTACCATAAAACCAATATCATCTTCGGTTAAATATTTTTGTTCAATTTTCATTTTAGCCAGAAGTTTCTGCAAACCGGGACGAGGAGATTTCTTTAAAACTTTCACCCCGAAATACGCCATAGCCCTATTTTCTCCTAGAAGGGGCACAAGGTCTGAAAGTGTAGCCAAACCTGCCATATCTAGCAACCATTTTTCCCAACCTGTATTTATTTTATAAAATTCTCCGTATTTTTTTACGAATCCTTGTACTAATTTAAATACCACTCCTGCACCACAGAGCATTTTCTCAGGATAAGCATCCACTTTAGGATTTAAAATCGCATAAGCGCGAGGAAGAGTCGTGTGAGGCAAGTGATGGTCTGTAACAATTACATCAATCCCGTCCACTTCCGCCTGTGCAATTTCAGAAACCGCCGTAATGCCAAGATCAATAGTTATTAAAAGTTTTACTCCTTTTTTAGCAAATTGTTTTATAGCCGGAAGATTAAGTCCGTAACCTTCAGAATTTCTTCCTGGAATATAAATCTCAAGATTTTTATACGGAATCTTTTTCCCGCCTGGGATAGACCCACTTATGATGGAAAATAAATCGTTCAAAATAACCGCCCCTGGAATTCCATCACAGTCATAATCCGCATAGACAACTATTTTCTCTTTCGCTTCTATCGCTTCAAAAATTCGGACACAAGCTTTTTCCATATCTTTCATCAAGAAAGGATCATGG